>Ga0307507_10006306_pt1 | contig 18328 bp, 5 predicted proteins | sample 7_EM_MG_FD_207223 | JGI IMG/M metagenome (GOLD analysis project Ga0307507, IMG submission 207223) | Populus trichocarpa ectomycorrhiza microbial communities from riparian zone in the Pacific Northwest, United States - 7_EM | ecosystem: Host-associated > Plants > Roots > Unclassified | place... | reverse complement strand
AATATTATTTAGCTTGAAGGAAAAAAAAGTAATGTACAAGTGAAATTTTTTTTTACAGTCGCTGTCAGCTGAAATATACAAAGAAAGTACAATTAAAATTAAAAAAATAATCTAAATCATGTTCTGTTACGTCATGTTTGTGAAAATAAAGAAGAAACTGTTACTCCCACGCGCCTTTACTTGGGATAGCTGGACTAAAAGAGATATCGATGTATATTAATTGGACGTTGAGTCGAGCATGGGTTTTGGCCAAGGCTGGCCGGGAATCTCGCGGCGGTGTTGGAGACATTGGTCGTGCTTGACGTATGTAAGAAGGAAATCCTGTCTGAATCAAGAAGTTCGTACGATCTGAGGTATCAAACTTGATGCAGTCTTGTGAATTTTCCTCATTCTGAATAAATCTATTTTTTTTCCTAGCTTGCAATTTGCACCATTCATTAGAAAAAAGGACGGCCTAGCTATATAGAGGTCAGATCTTTGAAAGGCTAGTTGTCTCTCAGTGAAGTTGTAGTTTTGCATCGATAAATAAAACAAGTGATGCCTTGCCCTTGAGGCAAGTTTGAAATCGACCTTGATAAATATGTATATAATTTAAGAATTTATTGGTACTGATGATCCACTTGAGATTTTATGGGTTTAGTATAACTGGAGAATATGGAATTTTCCACAGCATTAGCTCGAGATTAATTAAACTAATTATGAATTCGTACATGAATCCTGGCCTCAAAAGAAAGGTTATTAAATAGTTAATATATATATAGGGATGACACCCCTCTAAATTAATGGTGATAAATAAAGTAACTCGTAGCTTGGACTGGAAAATGCAATTGATGTCAGCTGATATGCTACACTGTGATTTATGACAATGCAATGCATACCATCAAAATCACATGTTATTGCTATAGAAAGAATCACGGCTGGAAAATCACAAAGAATTAGCTAATGCGATTCCTCAACTACTCCGTGCTTGCAATCACCATGTATTCGAGGAAACTCTCTCGGTTCTAAAGAGTAAGAATCATTTACATGCGATGTCAAACGATAAATTTGTAATGATTTTTTAACATGTTAATAAAGTTTTAATTAGCAGTGATTAGAAATTTGAATATCACAATTCTTGTTCTTTCTCATTAAACCAATAAAAAAAAAATAATGATGGATATTTGTATAATTTTTAAATTCATAAAACTTTTTTCTCGAGATAATATATCAAATAGCAAATATAAAATCACTTCTAGGTTAAATAAGTTCTTTTAATAAAGTTTTTAAATTTAGTGATTATGAAGTTGTGATTATCATTACTTGATATTTTGCTTCATACGATGAACAAGATATTTTATGTTATTGGGATATTAGAATATTAAAAATTAAGGATGATAAACATTTATAAGTTTTAAGTTTAAAGAATTTTTATTTAAAAAGATATATTAGTTGAATAACTGTTTGACATTCAATTACTTGAAATTTCGAGCAATCACTCATTAAATGCTTTATCATGGTATTTAAATAAGTATTACAAGAATAGCTAAAGAAACAAAATCGCAGGAGGTGTTACCTAAAATGTAGATTTTGTTTTACTCATCAGGTTGAAGGGATTATGCACTACACCCAATCAGACAGGCATCATCGACCTTCATATCCCTGATGAATTTTAATTTTCTTTTCAGAAGAATTGAATTTTTCATTGCCATGTAGGATTTGATTGAGATTAACGCTGTCCATTTTAAACTAGCTATCTCAAAGAAAATATAAATTCTAACTCAGAATCCACTGTGAAATCACAAAAGAGCACGGCTCTGTAAAAAATTGTATCTTCGTGGAAATGTCATTTCCATGGCAATCAACTGAAGAAAGTCGAGCAAAGAACATTAAATACTCCAAATCTCAAAGCTGGAAGGTAAGAACCCAATCAGCTAATAAAACTGGGACACGCCTGTTTTTCCGATCTTCTGTAATCTTGCAATTTCATGCTGAATGAGGGGTATTGTGGAGATTATATTTTATCATCAGAGTTTGAACTCTGGTGTGCTCCGAATTTCGTCTTTTATCGATCCAAATAGATAGAGCATACCAAAAAAAAAACAAAAAGTAGAGTTTGTTTTGATCTGTCACTGAAAAAGAAAAAAAAGGGAGGTTTAGACCCAGCTCCAAATACCATATAGGTAACTGGAGAGGGGGAAAATATATGATGCCATGCAGGCAATAAAGTTGAGAACTTTTAGCTTATGCTTGGACTTTGTACTCCTCTCGGTGTCCTTTACCTCTCAATTTGGCCCTTTCCGTCTTAAATGCTTTTAACCCTCCTCGCCTGTCCTTCGTTGACGTTTGCCTTTTTCTACTTGACCTTACTCTCGTTTGCCTGTTTCCTCTTGCCCTTTTCCGTTCTCCCTTCCCTGAAAATTAATCAACAACGTGACACTTTAGTAAAGGGACTTTGCGATGCATTGCCTCCACTTGCAGATATTTGAGTGTCTTTTTTGTATGCTCTGCGCAACACCATCATGGCACTAGCTCATGGGTCCATGTAAGAACAAGCTAATTGTCTCTAAGTGTACCCTGCCCCAGAGACGTCCAATTCCGTTGGTTTTTCTCCAGCCAGCCACAACAATTGCAGGATGGTATCAACTTAATCACATTAGCTAATTGTTCCATGACTATTTCATATATATTTTCTTTTTTCCTAGTTATATATGTCGTTTAGAGATATATATAATTAGAGTACTTGAACTAGATACACGAAAAGCCTTCCTCGTCAATTTGTAAAATTTGAAAGCACTACAACTGTAGCACCTTTTAAGTTATTATAGAAATTTCCTTGACGATATTTGATCAGGTGTCATTATAATTTGGTGGGAAAAAGAGCAGTAAAGTGTCATCGCAATTCCATTCTTTAAAGTCAATGCAATACAATGAAATTATTTATCTTTGTTGGGTCAGATCTTTGGATATCTGATCAGCCAAACCAGACCTGACCTCAACTTGGGTGATATCAAATAGGTACATTGTCTAGGTGACATGATATATAATAATAAAAAAAAAAATAGAGTTTCTCAAACCCTAAAACTCAAAATTAATAATTTGTTTAACTTGTCTTAGACTTCTTCTTAAATTTCCACCTATCAATCTAATTTACTAATAAGAGTATTCATCCTTTCATGGATTATAATAGTTAAATTTTTCAATTTAATCTTTATTTTTTTCAACACAATTTAGCTTTTTGGATTTAAATTAGTAATCATTTGCATATTTTTTTTGGAAGTAAATGTTGGATTGAAAGTTAGAGGATCAACTAATTGAAAATAACAGATAAAATAGATGGTGGATTTAAATTTCATACAAAAAATTTATTTACATCCCTCATTTTTTTTAGGTTTATAGATGATCAGTCATTTTAGTTGTTCAAAACTTAATTTTGATACAAAGTTAATCCCCATCACCTTTTAGTTATTTTTTGTCAGACAAGAGAGAGAGAAGATGTTAGGTTCCGACTTAAAAAGAGAAAGTGGTCGTGATGATGATTTTGAAGACCAAAAAAAGTTGAAATCAGTATCAATGAGTTCAATTTCACGAGACTAGTTTTACCTAAGTGTTTTTTTCTTTCTCCTTTTCAAAGGAGGCAAATCTTACCGCGTAAATATTTTTTGGTTTGGGTTGATTTTAGTTTTTGAAGCTATTTTTTTTTGTTTTTTTAGGTCATGAATATGTTTATCAATGTGTTTTTCTAGGTGTTTTGGGTAAAAATAGTTTGAAAATGAGTTTGTAAATAAACAAAACCAAAGCCCTGTTTTTCCAATGACATTTGATCACTGAATTTTGCAAAAGCAAAAGATGTGTTATTTGCTCTTCATTTTTTTTTGAAAAAAAAATGCGGACAATATAAAATTTTAAAAAATAAAAATAGACCCGGACGCCAGAGCTCCTTTTAGATTTTTTTTTCCGTTGTTTTATATTTGAGTTAGAAAAATTAATAAAAAAAATTGTTGGACCCAATTAAGTCCATGAGTCGGGTCACAAATTTAACGAATTAATTTGCAGCATCCGAGCTATCATTTTTTTTTAGTTTAATAGTTTTACTGCCCCTCAATTGTTTTTTAAAAAAATACAATTTTATCATTTGTTATGAATGATGTACTTATACCATCTCAGCACCACGTTCCTATCACATATTTTTTACTTCAAAAATAAATATTTGATACAAAAAAATTATTGTCATATTATTAAATGAAAAATAATCTCTAAGATAATAAATTTATTGAATTCAATGACGTGAATGACTTGTGCCGCGAGTTTACTTTGTTAACTCGAGTTCATTTAAATTTTTTTTTAAGTAAATGTAAATTTTTTATTAATTTTTTTTTCAACATTGAATTAATTCAGGATTGAGGTTTTAAAACTGTTTTTTTTTGTCAAAGTTATCCTTGCGAATTTTACAAGTCAAACCATGATAACTTAGATAGATTAACTGTTTTACCACTCAATATTAGATTAAAAAAAACTTTTAATTGATGATTAAAATTAATTTTTAAAAAGATATATCATAAATACCTAAAACTTTTCTTTGCACTTTAAAAATCTTTTGCTATGCCTCGGGCCAGTAAACTAGCATGCTAGCTATCCAACGTCGTAAATGCAACCATATTCAACCCTAACCACAATCGCCTCAGGTCCATATCCTAGATGAACCCAGTTTCTGAGTAGCCTGGGCTGGACCTCGACTCTTGACTTATCTTTAATTAACGACCAAGTCCCTATGTCGACCCCTAGACTAGAGTCGTCCACACTCGATCCATGATCTTCTAGCTGGACTTAAATGCTTGAGTCAGCTGAACCTAGCTAAATCCAAAGTCATTAGCATGGCTCTGGCTAGAAATTTTAGTTTTTTGACCAGTGAATAACCCATTCCCCACCGGATACTCCATTAAACACTTTTAAACTTTTAATGAAATATATTATCATATTCAATAATAATAAGTGGTACATAAGATAGAAATGCTATAAAGGGGGGAAATCATGGTTTCATATTGTTCAGGAGACTAGTAAAAGAAATGTAACTACATAATTAAATTGTTTTTAATGCATTTTGATGATTGTTTTGATGTTTTTTTTCTTTTAAAAATAACTCAATCTTCATTACCCTACAATTCTAATGTAATTATCATTACAATTTTTAGTTTAACGTATATATCATCACATTTATACACATCATAATATCGTGCTCACCGCAATTTTTTTTTTTTTTTTTTTGTGATGAATAACACACAAATACTTGTATTGTAACTATGATTACATGACTAAGTGTATATTTAAAAATGTGATATGATCGATTATGGTAATTTTTTTTTGTGAAATTCATATAAAACATGTAAAATTTATTTTTGATGATGATATTTTATGCATTAAATAAACTATACATTAAAAAAATTATCACAATTTCCAACCATCCTACATTCCCAAAAACTCTCTAAAAAAAGGCGATAGTCAATTCTTAAGGTAAGGACAGAGATTGATTTTGTCAATAATGGTTACGCCCAAAGTAATAACAAAAAAAAGAAAAGAGAAGGAATAACTGAAGGCAAGGTGAAAGAAAAGGACGTGAAGACCCGAGTCAACTTTTTTTTTTTCCTTGCCTAAAAAAAAGCCTAAACTCTGAAGCTACTTTAATAGACCCTACGTCTCTACGCACCTGCTCCCTTCACGGTCTATAGTCCCGCCCCCCGCAGGAGTGGCCGGCGATGAAAATAGATAAAACCTGGAGTACTAGTGTCCCAGCTAATAACACTATGACAGTAATAATGCTACATAACGGTAGGAAAATAGAAAAAAAATACATATACAATGCTATTTGCACTCCTAATTTCAAAGTTGGCCAAATAACACGATGACAGTAACAATGCTAGGAAGCTAATAAATGTTCCGCCAGCCAATACAACTACTGGTAAATTAGATTAGGTTTGTGTTTGCTAAATTTGCCAAGTGCACCGTCTTTGGAATGCTGCGTAACATGGTGCCCTCGAAAGAGCACGTGAAGGATGGACCACAAATAAAACAAAACAAATCGAAACATTCATGGCCGCACTATATATTGCGTGATAACCAGGATGTATGTCAGTACACTTGCACAACAGAACCGCCAACAGATTCAAACCAACAGGAATCGAAACTTAGCTATCTAGTCATGTTGTTGATTCTAAGGATTGCCAGTCATCCCGACAGAACTTGTACGATTTGTTTTGTGAGCGGCCTTACTGGCAGTAGCCTTAGAGAAATACATGTAGTAGTATACATTGAGAATCATTGTTGCCACCACAAACACTGCTCCAGCAATAAAAACACCTTTCCGCAATGTTTCACAGGTGAAGTTTTGAGCATAGATCATCCCTCGATACTTGGTATGATAAGCATTTTTCTTTGCACCTGCAATTAAACATCCTTCTGCAACAAGAAAAGTTGCCCTGCAGATGCACAAGATTAAGGTGGTCATAAAGAGAGAAGATGTTTCTATTTTAACTATAAAGTGCTCGAGTTCTGGAAAAAGAAATGGTCCTCGATGAAATGACAGATGTAGATTAACCACAGTTATCATAGGTCTTCCTCAAATCAGAGTACTATTATATGAAACCATGTTGAAATAAGTTTTCCTCTGCCTGGATGTGGCAAGTTGTAATTTACAACATTAAGTCAATTCACTGTTCATTGATCTGTAATTTGCAGCTATGAATGTATGGATCCCAGAAAGTTGATGTATAGGCATAAAGAAAAAAAAATGAAAATCATAAATCAATATGAAAGGAGTTTGTGTGTGTGTGTGTGTCTGTGTTGTGTGTTTCCATGTCTGCCTTAGTTGGAAAGGTAGAATTACAGAAGCAACAATGAAGAATCGAATACTGGTGAACAGACACCAATCATGATCACAATTTAAGTTAATAGTGAGAGGCTGATTGTCACTTTTGTATTGCATGAAGTTTCCTTGTAAAAAATGGATCAAGAATGTTATCCTGTACAAAAAAATTCTCACCAAGAAGAGACAAAATAAATGATGGCCCAGGCTCGGTCTCCACCAGGGGCTAATGATCTCCCAAAACACATGCATTTTGTGATACCCATCAATAGTGATTCACTTGAAAGAAGAAATAAGAAAGCACCCACTCCATAACCTGTGGCAACATCAGAGTTGTAGACACAGTATGTAGCGTTTGTTGCATCTTTTTCAATGTGACCCTGTTAGCAGAAAAAACATCGTGTTAATGAATTGAAGACACCACTGATTGCTAATATTACAGTTCAGGACTTAATTCATTATCATTTTCATGTAAAACACTAGTCATGCCTACAGTGCTATGCATTGTCCACTGGAAGGGATCAGTGCAACCCATGTCTTAACCAATACAGACATTCACCCCAAGCTAGGCCTGCCAGCACATTGCCACATCAAACAAAATCTCAGATTACTGTTTTCCTATCGAGGATTTTCTGTAGCTGGAAAAAAAGACTACTACTTATTGACCTAAATTCTGTTTTCTAGAATTTCCTGAAAGCAAAAACAGCGAACTGCATGCTTTTACTTCCATCTTCCAGACCACTGAAAAAAAAGAAAATCAACGAAGTGGTGACTAGAATTTCTTTGGTTGCCTAGTCAATTTATTAAAGTTTCCCTTCCAGTAGCATAGACTTTCTTTACCAGGAGCAAGTTCCTAATGAATCCATCACAAAATTTATAACTCAGAAACACAATTTCAAATGAATACTTTTTCTTGGTAGTTCATCATTGATTCAAGCCGGAGTTCAACCATTTCCAGGGATTAAGATAATATAAACGCTGTATGGAGAAACTAAAAGGTTGTGCCTTACATTTAGAGTTCCAGTTGCACATGCATATCTTAATACAGTGGATCAATTTCAGATATATACATACATGTATGGATGTATGACTGTATGTGTGCATATATATAATCAAATTTGATTGCACAGTGTATTATGTCACCAAAGTGCTTGGCCTCGTTACAGTTGCTAATTTAATTTTAGGAATCAAAACAAGGCCACCCAACTCATTTACAGCTCTAATGCAGTAAGCCTGGTGAGCAGAAACCCTATTGATTGAGGAAAGGGGAAAAAACGAGTTACAGCTTGCAAGTCACGACATTTTGGTAACTTCAATGGATGTTCTTTCACGAGTGATACTAAACATAATGCTGTTTGTTGGGGCGAAAGCGCAAAATGATAGTAAAAGGCTGTGGCAGGCCAACATCATAGTTCCCCGCAAACAAATTGTTCAAGTTGGCTACAATTTCGACTAGTTATTTAGCATAATCCTTTACATTATCGCTCATCACAACCTGACTCGTTACGAAAACCCAATATCTTCACACCAATTTCACCTCAAAGTCACAGCACCTCGTACTAACATAAATATACAGGCTTTCATGCTATTTCCTGTACCTCAAACTTAGACAAATTTAACCAATTGGACAATAGCCCGACTGGCCGGGAATGGAAGTCTTATAGTTGCGGAAGTTCTCGAGTTCGAAACTCTTCTCTCCCCTCATCAAAATGAAAATTGTGGCCAAATTCTTTACTTAACCATACATTAAAAAAACTTAAACAAAACCTAACAATCCTTGCACCAAGTCTTAAAACACACAGATCTCCAGTTTATCTCATCTTACAAAACCTCTAAAAACTCTAATAATACTAAAAACCGAGCCCCAAAATTAGTAACGAAAAAGAGATCAATCAATCAATCAAACCAAAAGGAATGAGAAAGCATAACAAAAGCCCTAAACCCAAACTCATAGCAAAAAAGTACTAAAATGAGAGAGAAAATGAATGGCAAAGAAAAGAAAAGGAAAGGAAAGAGGAGGGAGGGGGGGGTACGTACAATGCTTCTACGTCTTTCAGCAGCAATGGCAAACCCAAATGCTACCAGACTCAGAACCACCACCAGAAGGTGAACCAGAGTCGAACCTTTTCCTTCTTCCATCTGAAAATTACGAATCTTCTTTCTTTCTCTTCTGTCTTTGAGAAAGAGATTAAAAAAAGAAAGAAAGAAAGAAAAGGGAAAGACAAAGTGCTGCAGTGCGGCAAGTGAAGCGCGGAGGCGGACTTGTTTTGTACGCAGTAGGAATGGAAAGAAGTTAAAAATTGTCGGAAAAAATAGGAAATCTTTAGTTTAAATCTTTTCTAAACCCACTCGATACTGATGAGTGTTGTATCACGCGATGGTTTAAAGAGTTGTTGTGTCGAGTTGTTATTGGATTGTGTTTGCCAAGCGCCATGTTTGTGTTACCAGGTAGCCCAAAGCACTCAGTTCGAAATCAGTAGAGTTTGGGATAATTTATGTAGTGATTAAAGGAGGAATAATGGAATTCTATGATTTTGTTTTTGTTTACCAGAACTATGATTCACATTGACCGTGATTGATGAGCTCTTCTGTCGATAAGATTATTTGATGTTCTCTTTCCTTTACTTTTTAAGAAAAGCTTAGTAAAACTATTCGGAAAGCGTTGATGTGGTGTTTTTTTATAAATTAATATTTTTTTTAAATTAAAATTTTTAATGATTTTGAATTGTTTTAATATATTGATATAAAAAAAATTTAAAAAAAATAATTAATTATATTTATAAAAATAAATACTTTAAAAAATAATCATCACAGCATACCAAACATATTATCACTCAAATTCCTCCAAAGATTTCTATATGTTTTATACATTAATTTCAAATCTAATTATTTAAGTTTGAAGAATCTTATCACACTCTTTTTTCAGGAAATTTTGTTTTTCCCCTATTAGAGTTGCATCTTTTTCTCCCAAACAAATATATGAAATGAAATTCCAATCATCTTAGTTTAAGAAGCTCAGCTGCTCTCCTCTCCACTTCAAAATCCAAATTTAAGTTAGTTTATAGACTCCCGAGTATATTAACAATTTTTTCAGTTTGAATTAATTAATTAGAACATACTAGGTTTCGTGGCATTGATGTGCTTTGAATGTCATGTTCTAAGTAATATGTTTTGAAATTAAATAGAATAAATTTATTCAGTGATTAAATTTTGTGATGTAATGTATGTAAAATTAATTAATCATCCGCTAATCTTTTAATAAACTGTTTGAATGAATTACAAGTAAGGGCATAGTTTAACATCGAGTTTTTATAAAAATAAAATAAAACATTACTTAGTAAAAAATATAGAAACTTTCACTGATAAGATGACATGTCTTGAATAATATAAGTAAAAAACTAAAATCAAAACATTACTTGGTTTTTGCAAGATTCATATATATATATATATATATATATATATTATTGGTTTTTTTGTTTAACTATTTTCGAAAGTTTTTTTTTATTTAATTGAAATAAATACCTTTTTATATGTATGTAAAAACATCATTTCTCGTATAAGTAGAACAATATTGAGGTGTTAATTTTTTATTTTTTTATCTAACACTTGTTTAATTTTCTAATAGCTTTGTTTTAAGACGACCAAACAAACGATTAGCATTTACTCATTCTCTAATTTAAACCCAAGACATATGTCCTCTCAGTATTGCACAAAATGTCCATGAGGACACATAAACAGATCAGTGTACATACATGGTGAAGTAGACGGATCACGAAGAAAACATGAAAAATTGCAGATGAATAATAATTGACAGAGGGGGCGAAACACTACCCTTATTTATATTTTTAATTATTATTAAAAGTGAAGAGAAAAGAAAAAATGGTAGGGATATTGGAATAGAAACACGGCCTATTGCAAGAAGCCTAAGAGAAAATGTACATGACCTTGGATCGGAGGTGTGTCTTGGAGACGCGGGGCTCTTGGTGCAGCCTTCCCTCGAGTGTTTTTATAATACAGAATTTTGATCAAGTTCCTGTCCATGGCAATAATGAACCATTGTTGCTATTGCCAAAAAAAAAAAAGTCGGGAAGGTTTTCGGTCACAGACTATATTTTGTTGGTGGCACATGATGGTCGCGGGTCCCTAGTAAAAAGGGGGAGAGGGAGGGAGGGAGAGAGAGGGGTGCTGACGAGGATGGAATATGTAGAAGAATTAAAGCAAGATCTTCATTGAAATGGACTTGGTAAAATTTCCATGTTCTTGTCGTATCAGGAAAATGACGTGAATGACAAAGAAGAATTGCCTAGACAAAAACGATAATGGCTTGCTACGGACAGTACCGATGAGGTTCAGGTTAATAATACATGCTGAGGCTGTGAAATGGGTATAATTTCAAGGTGATCTAACAAGCCAAGATTTATCCAATATTCTTGTTTATTGACTGGTTATTAATTGGAGTGGGTACGTAAGATTAGTTTCATGGAGTTTTTTTTTTTATCAATCTTCTCCATATTATCAATTCTTGCTGAAATTCTAAGTTCATTTTTGACAAAAGTTTTTCATTTAGATTGATTTTTTTTAATTTCTTAAATTGCAGATTAAAAATATGTTCCAAAAAATGATACTGCATTACAGGGAAGAAGTATGGGGAGACCAGGGTTACAGCAAGTGTGTTATTGGACCTTTCGAAAACGGTTCACTTTTTGACATTTATATATATTGTGTTATGGGTATATTTATACCAGTGGAAGCTATCGAAGGAAGTTCACGTGTATGTGAATGTGGATCCATTTGCGCCCCCACTCAAACTTGTTCTTCCTAAAATTCTTAAATGGTACAATACTAATTAAATTAAAATCTTAAACTAAGTAGGAAACAAGTAATTAGAATATAAAATTAACTAGAAAAACAATTAAAACCGAAAACAATAACCTTATGCTTCAATAACTTTTGAAATAATTGTTCTATGTCAAATAGCTGGAGTTGTGTTTATAAGTTTATTTTCCAATGCTCTGTGCATATATCAAGTTAAAAAGAAATTCATGATTCCAAACAGATCTTATAGTTTATAAAACTTCAAGCTTCTTTTTTTTTAGTGAAACTTCAAGCCAGGTTTGAATCTTATTTACATGTGGATTATTTAGTCATGAAGTTATTAAAAAAAACTCACACAAAAATTGGGTTTTTTTCATGGGTTATGTTCCTGGGATGAGATGTGTAGACTTTAATATAGATTTTGTGTCCAGACTTACTTATTCTTTAAAAAACAAGTTCCTCGCTAAAAGAGAAATTCTCTCATATTTAAATCAATAAATATAGAAGAAAATGTAATGTACAAGAGAAATCACAAGCAAGAGAAAATGCATATAATGTTTAAAAATATTTAATATGACAGCCGTATTTAATTTTTATCATGTGTTTTAATAACAATTAATTGATGAAAATATTAGTATCTATCATTGATTGTATTGTTTGACTTTATTATTAATAAAGAGGTCTGTAATTGTCAGCAACATATTTACAAAAAAATAACCTTTGCTGGAATTTATGAAATAAAACTATTATTTATTTGAATTTATTTAATCGAGTGTCTTTTTTTTTTTACAATCACTATTATGTCTATCTATATTCTATATCGGTATTTTTTTTTTTATATCTGGTTCGTTTGATTTATTAAAAAGAATTTCACTATAAAAACAGGTAGCATTTTCTCACTTTATACTTTTTTTTAGTATTATAAATCATTCGATTGTTTATTAGTTACCCAATTCATTTGCGTAACGGTACGTACCATTCGTTTGAGAGGGCAAACTCTGAACAGTTTAGCACCTTCGGATGATTTGGTTAAGAAGATCAGCACGAACGTGATGGGTCTGCTTAAATCTGACGAACCGAGCCAGGCCGTTTTCCAGGTTTGGTCCAGACTTATGACTAGCCTCCATTTTTCCTTGTCATTGCTGCTCAGGCTCACTTCTCTGTTGGGTTTGAGCTCGATAACTAAGTTTTAAACCTGTTCAGCCCATACCATTAGATGATAATTTTCTCTTCTGAGTTGAAAATTCCCACTTTCTTCCTTTATTTTATTCAGGGATGAGAGTGACTGTCTTGAAAGTAGAATCTGAGGTCGAGACGACGTGCGAAGATAAAATTGCACGCTCCTAGATGCTAACGGCTAGACTCATCTGGGCGGCTGCCTCTGCCTCAGTCACGTTCGCCTTGGGACTTGAAAGGCCAAATAAACAAGGGGAATGCTAGCGTTTCGGCAATTTCTAGAAACCTTCTCCCTTTACAAGAAGCCACGTACTAAAAGTTACGGATAATCGTTTTTTTTTCCCTTTCAAACTCAAATATGGTATCAAAAATTAGGAATAGCACATTTAATAATAAAAAAAATAATTAACACACACACATGAAGCGTGTGTGTGTGTGTATATATATATATATATGTATGTATCATATTACATTAAAAAAATATAAATATTTTACAGATATATTTATATAATATAAATATATATTTTGAATTAAGTTCAAACAAGAGTTTTGGATAAGATAGATCAAGTTTAATAATATTTATATTCTACATATTATTTAAAAAATAATTATATATTCGAGTCGAGTCGGGCTTACTGAGTTTATATTAAATTTTCATCTTTATCAATTAAAAATCCAACTCTTTAAAAAAAAAAAAACATAAACCTTTCCATTCCCAACAAACAAAAATCTCCATGAGAAAAAAACCTTTTTTTCCCTTGGAAAATGCTTTTGCAGGACAGATACTTTTCAATCAAAAGTTAAAACCAAATCATTCAACAAACCTTCAAACGAGTTTTAGAAATAAATAGAAATAAGAATTCTTCAGATTGATTTTAAAAGTGTTGTGGAACTCAGTCTGAAGAACTCGAATTGAGAAACTAGCTGGATATGATGTTTTACGAAGAGGTTTATTGAGTGCTAGATCGGAAAAGAAAAGGGAAGTGATACATCGAGAGTTTCTCCTTTTCGCTTCCTTTTCATGTGCTAGATCGGAAAATCCCCGGTATCTGACTCTGCTTTGCTTTTTTTTTTTTTAGTTTTCGATGAAATTTCTAAATTGGTGCTAATCTGTGTTCCATTTTAGAAAAAATTGAAAGGAGAGGAGGTAGGAAGCATAAACCTTATGGAACACATCCCTTTCATATCATATTAGCATCTTGGATTTACAGTTAGATTTTGATCTGAACTTCAAATCTTTCAATATATGTTTTATACTAGTCTATATAAATAATTTTAGATATTTAAATAATCACACACTTCAAAATTAATTCTAGCATGGCACCCTTCCGGCTCTTCAATAATCACACTCTTCAAAATTAATTATAGCCGTTGTTGAAGAAAAAAGAACTCGATAAGCAGAAAACGAGTTGAAGTTTTGTGGTCAAATTAGAGACCATTTTTTTCTCAAAAAGAAAAAACTCGGAGAAGCCCTTTTTCAAACCTTTTATCTTACAATATTATTTTGAACATGTATTAACATTTCTCTAATATTTTTTTTTATTCCTTCTAAATGCAAATAAAAAAGTATTTTTTTCTGTGGTATTAATCAAGATATATATAAGTTATTCTGAATATTCACGTTAATAAAAAAAAAAATCATGCTTCTCCCCTTTTTCCATCTTAAAAATGTAACCTTGAACATGACCCTAAAAATTAGCCAATCCATCTACAGCATTAGAGCATATTTTTCATTTTTTTAATTCGGAAAAATATCATGCCGCTTAAAAAAATTAAGCATTTTTTTTAAAAGAAAATTGTACCAAAAAATAAAAACCGGGACATATGGTAAGAAACTGAGAGCCGGAGGTACAAGTAAAAGTGAGTGAAGTTTTAAGAGCATTAATCATTCTGCGTTACTGATACAATGGCTTATAATTGCAAGAGATCGCCTGTACTGGTTAAAGTTACATGCTCTATTGTATATCTTTTTGAATTGAAGTTTTACAATAATTTATTATACTCACATAATGTATCAAATGAGTGTAACTTTGAAATCATTAAAATAATAATTTAGTTTCAGTTAATATGTGAATTAATCTAAAAATATTTTTTAGTTAAATAAACAAAATACAACAAGTGTTCGATAAAATACAAAAAAAAGAGAGTTAAATTGATACTTTTATAATCTTTTTTATTCTATGGTAATTAAATTCAGCTCTATCATGGTTATAAATTAGATGAATTAATCCAGATCGTTAAAAAAACCAAAATAACATCAATCAACGAAAGTTATTTTTCAAGCTAAACTGATTTTAATTAAATTATCGAATGACCTGTAAGGTCAACAAGACAAACCATGATAAATTTAAGTTTATTTTTTAACATCCAGGCCAAGCAATGAGCGGGTCAACCAAGTTTCTGGTCGACCTGCCAAGCTGGGGCTGTTTTAACAGATGTGATTTATTCCTGTTCTCCCTCCCGTGAAAGAATTTTCACCTTTCGTAAGTGCTGAACAATTCCTCAGTCCTCACATCGGAAAAAATGACCAAGGACACTTATTTCGCGAAACACTGCAAAATTTGTGAAAGGAAAGGATATTGGAAAATTCATACGATTCAAGTTATTCATATCATTTCCACTTGTTGATCACTTCAATTTGAAGGGATTATTACTGCTTTCAAATCCACGTGAAAAGGTCAATATTATGTACTAGAAAATCACTGCTCAAATCCAAATAATTCAGACCCAAGAGGTCTGGCGGAGCAGTTAGGCGTGTTCTCATTATTTAAGGAGTCCTTACCACCCGAAACGGGGATTAGTCTGAGCGAAACCTGGTATACCCTATTTGACACCCAAAAAAATATCCAAATAATTCAGACAGTCATAAGACCACCAGTTATGAGAAAAACTCTGACTCCTGTGCTAGGATTCTCGTGCCGAAAGTATATTAAATGTCAGAGGATCTGCTGGAAGGACTAAACACTTTCCACGATGAAAACTATTCTGTCTACTGTTGCTTTTTTATGCACATAAACAGGGTTATTTGTAAACAAAATTGAAATAACAAATTTGATAAAATAATACAATTTATACTCTTGTAAACAGAAACAAACTGTAAAAGTCATGTTTTGCTACTGCATATAAAATAACACAATTTTTCATCAATTTTGTTTGGTATTCTATAAATATTTCTAATTAACTGTGTTAATTTTTCTTATTAAAATTCCATAAACAGACAATAGCTATCATGCTTTTTCGTTCTAAAGATGCGGTTTTCACAAAGCAAGATCTTAGTGTTCATTACGATGTAGACAAAAAAGCCATTGAAAAACAACTACTGCTCCACCTTCCCAGGGCCCATTTTTAGCACGTAGTGGCGTAATTCACAAGCGAATATCAACAATCCATCATCAGAATATTGCTTTGAGAGGTTCGAATTCAAAAAGGAAACGCAAGGGGGGGAAGAGTAACAAACTGACAACGCAGAATCAAAGCAAAGGTGTATTTACATTGTAATTTGCAAATTTACTATCTTGTAACATACTCTGCACAACTCGATTTTGTACAAATTGCCCTGCATAATCCGCTCATTGAAATACAAGGATGTAAAAAGAAAGGAAAAAAATCCGATTCTCGCTTTGAGACTCGTTTCTTACAGCAATACAGAGGACAGATAACAATCGACCCATGACCTCCTTCCTAAGCAGTAAAGTCTAAAAAAACCCCTCATTATTCTTGTCAGCTCATTTTACTTACAAAGATGCATCATATTTTTGACATACAAAAAAACCCTTTAAACATTATTTACACTGGCAAAAGATCCCTCAGTTTGCCTTTCATGAGAATCCCAAAATCCCTCTCATAACTACGTACCAAAATGATCTGTTTTAGCTTCTTTTTTTGAACTACGTATTTCGAGGGGAAACGGGGTTCTTAAGCCAAAGCAGGAACGCTGCAATTTCTACAATCCCTGTCAAGGCAGTCAAAGCCCTCAATTCTCACCACTGGTTTGCTTCCAAAACTTGATCGAACCAATCCTCCTTTCCTTGGAGATGATGATGATGATGATAAGTCCATCTGCGGTGGAATAGGCGTGACAGGTGAAAAGGGGGAGAATTTCTCATTCCCAAATCTAGCATCTTGAATTAATGGGTTAGCTACTCTGCTCGGCGGCGACCCACAAAAAAATGGGGGCGGCGACGAGGATACTTGTGTGCAAAAAGATTGATTATCCATGCCATAACAACCCTACAAAAAAACATAGGCACCGACAAGGTTAATGAATGGTCCAAAATAGGCTGTAATGATTTTATTTTTCCCTTGTGGTCGAAAAGTTGCCGTTGCTCATGGGACCGTCCAAGTTCAGATTTTTTTATCTCATAATTAGAAACAAAACAAATTACACTACAAAATAAATTAAGTAAACAGAAAAGGAAGAAAGAAGTATTACCTTTGCGAGGATGATTTCCAAAAAATCAGTCCCTGCTATTGAATCACAAAGCTCTGATTGATGGCTGAAGATTCAAAAAATTTAATTTAGTTTCGAAATTTTTAACAAATTAAAAAACAATAGTAGGAGAAAAATTTAAGGAAACCAAAAGGAAAAATCACCTGAGCTGAAATCTGAGAGACCTGGCAGGGTGGTCGTTCAGCAGACCAAGGCGTCTGGGTTTGGGACAAACCACCGGGTCTCTCCGCTCCGAGATTGGAATTGAGACGGAGTTCCGAATCTCTTCCCGGGTTGAGAAGGCGTTTTGTTGGATCGCACAGTGATTCATCTTCACTTTCTTTTTTTTTCGCCTTTTTCCCTAAGAACAAAAGTCCTGCACATAAAACCAGCATAAAATAATTAAGACTTTAAAGTTACATAAGCTAATTACAGATCTCGCAAAAAAAAAAAAGAATTCAAACTTAATCATAAAAAAAAAGACAATCAGCTGCCAGCTCCACACGGTTGCCTGAAGAATCGTAAGAAATAAATTGAACAAAAAAACCCCATATTTACGAGCTAGAAACAGAAATATTCCCCAAGGGAAGACCAAATCTGAAATATTGGTGGATTTATCAATTACCAGAACAAAACCCAAGCGGGAAACAGCATGTGAGAACATAATTAAATAGAGAAAAGGGAAAACTCAGCTAGGTATCAAGAATATTACCCCCTTTGGCTGCTTAACTGTACAATTCCAGCTTAAGGAAGGAAAGACTGTCTCAACCGGGTAAAGTGGCGTGGATTAGCTATATTATAAACAGAAATGGAAAGAACATGAGCAAGAGAAAACGTCGAAGAGATAAAGAGAGGGTGGTTAATTCGGGGCTACAGAGGAAAGAAAGAAGGGTCAGGACGGGGTGGCTCTGTCTGATTTATAGATTGGAAAGGATCAGTGTGTTTTTTTTTTAAATAAAAAAAAGATAAGAGGGGAGACACAAAAGAGTCAAAGCAAAAACTAATTTATAGGCAGAAGGAGAAGTCGTTTGGGTATTGGGCAACAGTACAGGTAATAAATGAATTAAAAT
>Ga0307507_10006305_pt1 | contig 18332 bp, 2 predicted proteins | sample 7_EM_MG_FD_207223 | JGI IMG/M metagenome (GOLD analysis project Ga0307507, IMG submission 207223) | Populus trichocarpa ectomycorrhiza microbial communities from riparian zone in the Pacific Northwest, United States - 7_EM | ecosystem: Host-associated > Plants > Roots > Unclassified | place... | reverse complement strand
GTGAACTAAATACATGAAGGTAGACCCGGAACTCCGTAGTCTATGACTCAATATTTGACCGTATCCGAGACATACGAGGGTAGCGTCGATCATGTCTCGGAGCCTCTTAGGCGACGATCTTGTGTCTTAGCGTAGTGCTGGTGAACTGTTACACACCCCCCCAGATTTGACGGTGTAGTTAAAGCTATAGAAAATAAAACGAAGATAGAAGCTATACCAAAATAGGAAATTTAGATACCACTTTAGGAGTAATATAGGGTGATACTTAAGAGTCTTTATCAGTTGTAGCAGTGATCTAATGTCGAATGTCCACCAGATTTAATTGCTTTATCTATGCCTCGTGCCTTTGACGGGGTAGGATCTTGGTAAGACCGTCAGCAGGCATCTTGTCTATAGGGACCCATTATACGTTGATCTTTTTGTCTTGGACTTCCTGTCTAAGCCAGTGCTAATAGACGTCAATATGTCGTAGCTTGGTGTCAAGCTTTGGTATATCCTATCTTAGGAGTCGTATAGTCTGCATATTATCGCATAGTAGGGTAAAATCGCGTTCTAAATTGAGACCGATTGCCTCAAAGAAACGCTGCCACCAGATAATTTCAACAGCAGCCGTAGACAGGGAGAGAAGCTCCGCTTCAGTAGTCGAGCGAGTTACTGATTGTTATAGGGTTGCCTTCCAATTGATTAGTCCTCTGAATAGCATAAAAAGGTATCCTTGAGAGCTCCGTCTAGTCTCTTTATGGTCCGCAAATGCTGCGTTAGATGCTCCGTAAAAGGTGACGTCTTCTCCTTTGGGGTTTCTGAAGTAGACGTGTACTCCGAATACTTCGCCAGAGTATTCGATAGCTATAGATTTTGTTCCAAGGTATAGGCAATGGCTTGGTTTAATGCATCGAGGTGCTTTTGATTTGGATTGGTAAGAAATTCAGCCAGCTTAGAATGCGTCTTCGCAATATTAGGTCTTCCAAATACGGCGAGGTGCGCAAGAGAACCAACCCGTTACTAATAGGCTAGTGTTCTTTAAGGGTTTATCTGCTGGTTGGACGGAATCAGTTCTTTGGCGGGAAGTGGTAACTTAGGAAATCTTCCTGGTTGAATATTAAATCGACTGGCTATCTTTTCGATATAGGAATCTTGGCAGAGCCAGAGCTTTCTATTTGCACGATCTCGTTTAATTCGAATTCCTAGGAACCATTGTAGGTCTCCTAGTGCACGGATCTCGTATTAATATAGAAGTTTAGCTTCGAATTCTTCTAATCTTTAAAGGTCCTTTTTGGCAAATAGAACGGCAATATCGTCTACGTAGAAGAAGACAATAAGTCGTCCATTAGTGTAAAGGCAGTTCGTACCTGGGACAGGCTTTAATCCGAATTTGGCTAGTGTATTGGTGAGCTCTTTGTACCAAAGTAATGGTGAGACTTTTAATCCATATAGCGCCATAAGTAGCTTTAAGATATGTCCGTTTTAATCAAAGCCTTCTGGGCAGTAACAGTAGACTAGCTTGACTAGTCTTGCGTTCGTAAATGCGTTCACAGCGTTATACTGTTGAATCTCCAAGTCAAATGCAGCTGCTATAGCCATGAGGGCACGGAATATTCGAGCAGCTAGGGTTACTGCATAGGTCTCTTCTTCGGTGATCTACAGGTCTCCACGGACACATAGTCGAGCCTTTAGCTTTTAAAGGTAACCGTCGCTGTTAAACTTGTATTTGAAGACCCATTTCAGTGGAAGGATCTGCTCGTTATATACTTCTTCTTTTGGTACAGTCTCGAATGTCCCTCGGCGTTTCAGGTCATTGTATTCTTTTTCCATAGCCTTTTAAAAGCCGGTAGTCAAAGGGTGCTTTCTTAGCTCTTTTAGGTTCCTTGGTTTAGGTAGAAGATTGTCTTAATACAGGGAGGATCTAGTTCGGTTAATGTCCTTTACTAGTCCTATAGCAAAGCCAGCGTAATAACTAAATAGGGTAGGTATATTGGCTAATGCTGCTGCGTACGCTTGACGTTGAATTCGTTTGGAACCTTCTAGTAGGACGAGGTCGGCAGAAGGATCGGCCGAGACCTCGTTAGCTCGTGGAGCTGTATTTAACGGTTCTGGCGAACCTAGCTGGGTAGGAATTGCTTCAATTGTATCCAAGATATCGTCTTGAAGTCCTCCCGGTGTGGTGTTTATTTCTGGCAGATCCGGAGATACCGTTCTGCTAGGTGTCGGTAGCTGTTCGATGTCCTTTATAGGAAGCTCTGCCGAGTCGTTTGATGTAATCGTTTGATCTGTATTTGAGGTAGGTCTATATAGAATAGATTCGTCCTTAGATTCGTCCTTATAGAGAGGTTCTGGTAGACTAATTGTCTGGATGGTGTCTTCTAATGCTTCCCTAAGTAGGTAATCAATGTTTTAACCTTTGGGGTTATAGAACGAGGTCTCGTTAAATGTGACATCTCTAGTTCAAATGACTTTGTAAAGACTTGGAATCCAGATTTAATAGATATTTGTTAAATCGTAGCTAACTAGGTATCCAATTAATACACAAGGAGCTAGCTTGTCTCCCTTTCTAACTTGTTTGTTTAGTGTATAGGTCTTGCAACCATATTCATGCATATGGGTAAGTAATGGTAGCTTGCCGTAGGCGACCTTGTACGGAGTTTTCTACCCTAGTTATTTATTTGGTGTTCAATTAAGTGTATAGCCAGTAGCAAGGAAGGCTTCTAGTCCTAGAGATGGGGGTAAGGATGCTTCCAGCTATATAGACCTTGATCGTTCTATAAGGGTTCTTCTAGATCTTTTAGCTCCGCTATTTTGTTCCTCAGTATATGGTGCTTGGCATTTAAAGGTAATGCCTTTGTCTGCACACCATATATCTAGGGTGTCTTCCGTTTGTCTAAATGCTTGTTCGTTATTGCTCCAGAAGAAGATAACGTCTTAGTGGAATCATATCTTAATTAAGTGGTGAGTCTTGCGAATAGTAGGTAGGATGGTAGCTTTGTCCTTATTCTTGGAGGTAAACACAAAGTTAAATTTGGAATATGTGTAATAGAAGTATATGGCATATCTATCGCCGTTATACCCTGGTACTCCAAGGTAGATAATATTAAATGCTAGCCGTTTAAATGGTTGAGTGGCTGGAAATTCGTGTTCTCGTCTTTAAGAGATCTGCTGCGTATGCTTTGCTAGTGAGCAAACTTTATATTCGATTTTAAGCGGTGCTCATTCATTAGTTTTAAATTCGGTTAGCTCTACACCAATAACGTGCTTTAGAAGCTGCGCAATAGCATTAGGTCCTACATAGCCGAGAATTTTGTGCTATCTTGTAGCTATAGCTCCAATTGGTTTACGGGCCATACGGCTAGGCTAGTACCTCTTAGAGATTGAGAATGTTGATTAAGATAAGTCTAGGGTATTTATAGGCGTAGGCTCTCTATGCATTAGTGCCTAGTGGCCCCCTAGTCATTTCACATAGCATACTATTTTGCTAGTTGCTAGATAGTAAAGTACATTTCGTCCAGAGTCGAAATGGATGTCGTTATTAGTAGCTCTTGAGAGTGCTACAATATTTGTAAACATAGTGGGTACTAGTGCTACATAGGATAGCTTTATTTTTGACTGCCTAGTAGGTGTATTAACAGTAATGGTTACTGTTTTGTAAGCTTAAATTTTCTCAAAATTTCCGCTAGCAATCAGGTAGTTGTCTTCTGCTGCTGGGTATAAGAAGGTAAAGTCTTCTTTATTGTTGCAGACGTGGGTATCTGTACTAGGGTTAAGTATCCAGGTATTCTGGAGTTTAAAAGGAGTTTAACCAGTACTAAATACGGCAGCATAGCTAGTCGGTTTAATAAAAGGTAGGGTTTTAGAATTAAAATTAATTGTAAATTCTGTGTTCTAATTGTTCTCCTTTACTTCCTGTTCTCTTTTTTGAATCCAGTTAACGGCGCGCTTAATCTAAGGTGTAGACGAGATCGTTTTATCTACCTTCTTTTAGACATCTGCCCTTGGTCTCTATCCTTAAGGGCGCTTGTGCTTGGCGATGTAGTAGCAGTCACTAAATCGATATATGAGACCGCATATGCATTCCTTGTTCCATCTTAAATTCGAATTGCTGTTGGAATTAGAATTGCCGTTAGAGTCTAAATTGGAATTAGAATTTGCGTTGCCTTAAAGAGTTGCGAATGCGGAGTTATTGGCAGCTGAGGTAGACGATACTTGCTGCATGCGATAGTGCTCCTTGAATTCCTTAATGAGGTCAATAATAGATGGGGCCTCTTCATTTTTTTGTTCTTTTTTGATAAGGTCTACTTCTAGCGCTCCTGTGAAACTAGAAGAGATGGCTTTAATGGCTTGTATAAAATCGTAGTGGGGCCTGAATCCCTGTATGTCTAGAAGCTCCAATTCCTCTGCTAGTTTGTAGACGCTCCTTTAGCTGTTTAACCATTTTTCGATGCTCTACTTTTTGTTATAGGCTTTAAGAGCCGTGTACTAATTTAGGATGTCACGCTTTTAACCTAAGGTAGTAGGGGCGAGTACAGTCTTTAACTCTTGAAGGCGTTCGTATACCGTTCCGAGGTCTTTAATGAGAGGGAGGTAGGCTACTGCTGTTATACGGACGATGTAATTGCTGATATCGTTAATAGCCTGTTCTTGCTTTTGGTGTATGCGAAGATCGTTCTTGTATTCCGCGTAGAGCTGATTGTAGGCAATGAGTTGGTTTAGATCTAGCTTAGCTATTAATGTAGCGGTAGGAAGCACGTCTCTTAGTGTAGGTCGATTTAGAGGTTCTAGCTTCAGAAGCTTATCTTTCTTCTTTAATAGGTCGATATACTGCCATACATTATTTGTTTTAGCAGTATCTTAAATAATAAAGAACTATTGCATCCAATCAGATGGCTTTTCAAGGATAAGGTTGAATTTTGAATAAGGTCCGTCTGTATTAGTTGTCATTTTTAGAATTTAACAGGTCAAGCAGGGTCCTAGGTTAGCGTCTTAGCGAAACCTTATTTTAACGTTTTTTTTTGATTCGTCAGTTCGTTCGTCTGTTAGGTACGTTCGTCAGTCAGGTACGACCGTCCGTTCATTTAGTAGGTGAAGAAGCTCAAGACACTTGCAAAGGTGGTAGAAGTAGTGACTTCGTAAATAAGGTAGTAGATTGATTGGTTTAGCAGGTAGTGCAATTCGGACTCATAACTATAACAGTGCAGTGTGGGAATTGAATAAGCGACTTAATTCTAAATCTATGGTAATCAAGTAAACTAAATACATGAAGGTAGACCCGGAACTCCGTAGTCTATGACTTAATATTTGACCGTATCCGAGACATACGAGGGTAGCGTCGATCATGTCTTGGAGCCTCTTAGGCGACGATCTTGTGTCTCAGCGTAGTGCTGGTGAACTGTTATATATAGGACTTCCATAACTTCCTATGGGAGAATGGAGTGTTCGTACCTATAGATAGGGGTGCTATTAGAGATAACATTTAGGAGTAAGTTATTAACGTAAAAGAAGAGCACGAATGGACTCTATAAGAGATTGAGCACTAACTACGCACTATAAGGAAGCTTAATTCACAATAGAACCTAAGTAATACACTATTAGAGACGCTTCTACCTCCGTCTTTAACTCCCCTGTATCAACTAATTCAACCCGCAACTTTAACTACTACCCTTTAGCAAGCATAAGATCCCCCTACTTTGTAATCTAATAGCCTTTAGACCCTACCGACTAGACCTATGTCCCCACTGCAGCCTATAATACAACTCCTACCTTCTCCATCTTAATCTCAAATTGGAGGCAGTTTAAAATTGCTTATAGAGCTTGCAAAGCTCTATTCGGATCAGGAGAAGAAGTTTAGTAGGGAATTATATAATGTTCTTAATTCGAAACTATGTATCTTCTATAACTGTTACTAGAAGGTAGGAATAGAGTCTAATAAATACCACAACGCCTATTCCGTTATGCTTAAGGGCCGAGCTAGTACCTTCTATTATAATCGTTTGGTAGAAAAAGGATACAATTTCAACCGCATAATATATAAGTTAAGATACCACTTTAAAACAGAAGAGAATAAGCAGCAGTATATATTAAAATGGAGAGAGACTACCTTCCTAAGAATTATTGCTATAAACCCAGATATCCCTCGGCTTAATTATCTTTAAAAGCTCTTTAATTAACTTTAGATAATTTAGCGTGGTTTATCCAAATTATATTAAGAGGATTTTAGCCTACGTAATTAAGTTATTAGCGCATACTAAGGCGTTAAAGAATGCAACCTTACTCTCTTTAATCCTACAAATACTTATAAAGGAGTGTGTGCTTAATTAAGATCTTCTATTAGCACCGCTCTACGCTCTTAAAAAGTACAGTAATTTAACACCCAACTCTAACCTACTTTGATCGACCCGCCCGACCAATATAATTACAACTGGACTGATTAAATATATAGTGGCCATGGTAGGCAATACGGCAGAGGGTACAATTAACGACTATAAGGCAAAGGTAGAGGTCCTTATAGAGGTTTATTCCGAAGTAATCGCCAGAAGAAGTGCTACGTTTATAAGAAACCGAATTGCTGGTTAACTAGGCATTCTCTTAATAAGCAAAAGGAGGCATATAATAAGTTTCGCCAGAGTGCAAGAAATATTAGAAATTATAAGGTCACTATACCCTACTTCTAAAGCTTCCTAGTTCAATATAAAGGCGTAGAAGATCTTAAGGGTAAGGCTAATAAGGCCAAACAGCTTCTTATAAATATGGAAATTGAGGACTACTCTCCCAACTAATACTTCACTAAGTATGGTAAGGTAGATAGTATATAAACCGTTACTATTTTTAATAACTAATCCACGCTCCATGCTATCACGAAGTCAGATATCTTTAATAAGCCAAAGGAGAGTTCTATATTCTCCTTCAATAATAGATACTCGGCGAACGTCTTCTATGGTATTATACTAGATACTAGAGCCGTAGGAGTATCTATAGTAGGAGAACCTTAAGTTCGAGCTCTTCAGCAGCTTAATAGCTCTGTTTAGATCAACTAATTAACGGCAGGCTAATATACAATTCGTTTTAGCAAGGGTACTGCAATCTCTCTTGGCACAATTAAGGTTAAAACCCCTTTAGGGTATATTACTTTCTATATTATTCCCGCGAACACCCCGTTTCTATTTTGCATTAGAGATATAGATAAATTAGGCATTAAACTTAATAACCTTAAGAATATACTTATTTAGGAAGATAATCGGGTGCCTGTTATATATAAATAGGGTCACCCCTAGTTGCTCCTTTATTAACTAAAAAAGAGCGTTGCTTAAAGCCACTTAACTAAGTTAGAGCTATATTAACTACACTGTCGTTTTAGCTACCCATCCGTTTACTAATTGCTTAGGGTTCTTTAGCGAGTAGGCCATAAAGTCAAGGTTAAGGCAATTAAGCATCTTATAAAGTACTACTATTACTGCTAAATAAACCAGAAGTCCCCTAGCCGATTTAAGTTCACCCTTAAAGATAACTATAACTTTAACTTCTGTATTATTATTAACGTTATGTATCTTAGCGGCAAGCTAGTACTTTAAGTTATTAACCTCTTAACCTCTTTTTAAGCCGCACGTTTCCTAAAGGATATGTTAGCTAGGAACGCATAGGATACTCTTTAATTATATTGGATTAATATCTACCTAGGACCCCTTAATTAAGTCATTTATAATATAGGAAGGAACTTCTCATCTATAGAGTTTCGGCAATAGGCGAAGGTAATAGAAATTAAGGTTAAGGAAGTCCCTATCAAGGCACACAATAGTGTTAGAAAAGTAGAACGATATTACACGCCATTATAATAAGCATATAAGATTATTTCTTTAGAACTAAAGGGCGCTAGTAAAGAGCTTATCTTATAGATAGCTATTAAGGCTATTAATAATTCCGCTGGCCTAGATGGGCTTATACCTATATTACTAGTCTTTGGCGCCTACCCTTAAATAATTAATAATTCTCCACCATCCCTATCCGTTACGCAACAAGCGGAGGCTATTCATAAAGTAATAAAAGAGGTGTAACGTCTCTACGCTACGCGCTAGGTTAATAATGCACTAGGAATAAGAAATGGCCCAAATACCTTAACTACGCTTAATCTGCCACTCCAATCTAAGGTACGCGTATGGCGTGAAAAGGGAGGATAGTTAGGCCTATATAAACTTATTGCAATTAATGGTTAGACTTGCACTTTTTAGATGCCCTATAGACCTATTTAATTCCACTTAACCGTTGTTAAGCCCTACTATAGAAACGATAGTTCTGAGCCTTTATAGGATACCCTAGAGGATACCCTAAAGGAGAACTACAATTAACGTACTTTAGAAGGCGACTACGATCCTAATGTAATTATAGTAGATGTGCCGCAACTATAACGCAGTAAAGGTTGCCTAAAGGGATTATAAAATTACTAACACCTTGTTAATTTTAAAGAGTAATTTATTACTACTATTAAGAGTAGAGACAAGTTATTAATGGCCTTTATAACAGCTAAAGAGAAGGCTAACTTTAAGCTTGCAAAACAGCTTTAAAAGGAAGGCTGTATTATAACTTTAGGAGCTCCTTTTTAAGTATCTAATAAGTAGGAGATCGACGGTCTTATTACAAGAGGAGTTTTTAAATTTGAGAAGTATGACCTTACTAAGTTTAATAAAGTTCGTATCTTTAAGTTAAGAATAGTTAATAAGATTAAGGGTAAAGCTATTAATGCCCTATTTAAGAAATCAAGGCTTGTCATCTAAGGTTACAACGATAATAGTAAGAAGGTAATTCTTACGTAATCTCCCACAATTTAACAAGTTAGTTAGTGGGTTATTCTTGCACTAGCTCCCTCCTTAATAAAGAGTAGAATAGCAGTCTATTTATAAGATATTACTCAGGCCTATACCCAATTAGAGACGCACCTTTAGCGCTTAATATTAGCATACCTTCTAGAGTAAATTCGCTACCAATATCCCAAAGATACGATCATGGTTATACTTAAGCCATTATATAGAATCGTAGAGGCAGGAACTCATTAGTAGGCTACCTATAGCAAGCACTATAAAGAGAAGCTTTTAATAACTACTTCTATATTCGACCCATGCTTCCTTATCACAACTATAGGAACTCCATTTGGAATTGTTAGCATATAAACCAATAATATAATTATCTTAGGAGACGACCAATTCTCAGCTCTTAAAAAAGATAAGCTAGTAAAGGTAAATCTTATAGCAAAGCCAAAGGAAAAGCTTAATTTAATAACACCATTACTTTTTAATGGATGTATCATCTCCCTAAACAAGGATTCTATTGCTTTGCGCCAGAAAGATCAAGGCAAGAAGATTAACGTTATTAACATTAATTCTCTAAAGCAAGGATACGTGGAGTAACGCGCTTATAAAGCTTATATTGCTTCTATCTATTAACCCAAGGCTTTATTTAATCTCTCTATTGCTACTTAACACCAGAAACTAACTAAGGATAATGTCCTTGCCCTAAATAAGCGTCTTTCCTGGCAAATAAACTATCTCAATTGGGGACTACTCTACGTGCCTATTAATCTTCCTACCGCTAAGCTCTTTGTATTTGTTAATAGATCGTTTATAAACAACAAAGATTTTAGCTTCTAACTAGGATATAAAATCATTATTATAAATAAATCTACTAGAGAGAATAACTTTATAATCTATGGTAATTTTATCTATTGGAGCTTAATTAAGAGTAAGTATGTCACCCAAAGCGTTCTAGCATTAGAGATATATAGAATAGTTAGTGGAGTTAATATAGCAATTGCAATTGGAATTACCCTAAAGATAATTATAGATTAACTCGAACTCCCTATTATCCCTATAATTGTGTGCACCGACTTATATTCCCTCTATAAGTGTTTAGTTAAGCTTGGTACCACAAAGGAGAAGCGCCTTATAATTGATATTATAGCACTTTAGTAATCCTATAAACGGCGAGAACTCTTTAAAATCTAATAGATTAATGGCCAAGATAACCTAGTAGATGTAATGACAAAGGCAAACCTAAATAAGGCTCTAGAAACGTTTATTAACACAAATACTCTACATATATAGGTTAAAGGTTAGGTTAAAAGGGAGTAGGAGTATAATAATCTGTAGACCCTAATTCTAACTAGCTAATTAGGATTTTCTATCCCCAGGATAGAAAATTGCTATTAGCTTGCTTATAACTAGCGCCTTAGCGGCCCTAATATAATATACGCCCACAACTCTAAGTAAGAAAAGCACCACGTGCTAAGATGCAAATTTTAGGATAGCGAGACTTATATTATAATAGCAATAGTAAGTAAGGAGGATTGATATTTATTACGCTAGCCAAGCAGTATTTATATATAGATGGCAACCACAAAAGAAGAGTTGCTAGTGTTGGGAATAAGGCAAGCGGTCATTATATAACGCCGCGGCACTAGCGTAGCAAGGAGTCTTAAGCTCCTCGCTATAATGGAACCTTGTAGTAGGAACTACGGTGGGTTCTGTTATTAGGCTGGGTATATAGGTAAGAACAAATCAACAACGTAATAATAACTGGTAGAGTAGTTGCCTAATAGACTAACTCCAATTGTATTCTAAGATTTACTATAAGGAGAGAACTATCTACGGTAGAGACTGAGGTCCTTTAAATACACAACTATACTCCTAAGAAATCCTCTCTTATACGTAATGTACGTGTTATCTATATTAAACGTAACGTCCCTTCTATTTAATATAGTTAATACGTTTAACGCTATGTGACCTTGGTTACTATTCCTTGTTATATAGTTCCACCAGATCTATTCTGGACTATGCCTATATTAACCAACTAGCTTCTTGCAACTCTTCCCCAAGTAGTTATAATATTGTACTTAAAGCGTCTGTAATACTATCTCCCTTCTCTTTATCTTCGTCCTTAAAGATTCCTAATATCTCCAAGTTGTCTACTAGAGGTATAATGTCCGTTTAATTAGTTTGGTTAATATTATTACTTACTATACCTAAAGCTTCTTCTTCTCTTTTCTAGGTTAAGTGTTGCCTTTGTACGGTTTCCTCCATACTATCGCTTAGTAAAGTGATGGCGATTCCTTACTTAAGGTGTATAAAAGAGGGGTTGGTTTATATTGCGCTAGTGAGTTCTTTATTTTAATAACCCTTTTTCTGTTCTAAGTGTACTAAAGCAAATGTTTAATTGTCTTGCGATGTTTGCTTTGTTTCTAATGCTAAGTATACGCGTTCTATAACTCTTAACAGTCTTCTAGTTCCCTAAGTAACTTATTATAGGGTCTTGTGTTTAATCTACCGCTGTAAAACTTAACAGTAAGCTGGCCTTAACGTTGCTTACGGTTTAATATGCCTTAGAAGAGTCTGCACGCGTCCTTAAAGCCTAATATCTAGCTTATACTTGTCTTTAATGTCTTAAACGCGTTCATAAGAAGGTCTGTTTTAAGGAGTGGAAACTTATTTAACAAGGTCTTAATAAGTTGGGTAATAAAAGGACTGGCTCTCCTCCTATAAGGGAAATAACTCTAAGTAGCTTAGTAATTGCTCCTCTTAGGTCCCCCTTAGGTAACTTATTCTTTGGCGATCCTTTCTTGTTAATATTACCTAACCTACTTTCTTTTAATACTCCTATACCTTTCCTATAGCGTTCTTTAAGTTGCTTAGTGGTTTCTAGGTAGTCTTATTATAGCCTATTTACTTTACTTTATACTATGTTTCGTTATCTATATCCTTATAACTAATAATCTTTGAAACTTGCTATTTGTCTTCCTTCTGTCCTCTATATATATCTGCCTTATAGACTGGTGGCTTAATATTCCTATATACTGGCTCTAGCATTGTAATATGTTGTATAGGGTAGATCTTCATTTTAGCTGGTAGGTTTAACTTATATATAACTAATAAAATTCTTTGCTTAATTTTAAAAGGCCCTAGTCTAATATAGTCCAATTTCTTGCTTAGTCGTCAACTCTTAAAATTTTTGTGTAGTAGCTATACTTTATCTCCCTCCTTAAGATCTGGTCCCTTAGATCTCTTAGTATTATAGTACCTTTTTATTCGTTTTTATACTAGTTTAGCTGTCTCTATAAGGTCTATATAAAGATTTATTAATATCTCCATTCTTTGCTTAGCTGTGCTACTCGTCTTTTTTACTTAATGTGGCGATAACGACGTTCTTAGTTTATATCCATAATTCGCCTTAAATAGTAATATCCCCATTCCTTCTTGTGGTGTTGTATTGTATGCAAACTATATAACTGGTAATAATAATACCCAATTATTCTATACATGATTAATATAATGCCTTAGATACTGTTCTAGTATCTAATTTAGTTTTTCCATTTGTCCGTCCGTCTACGGATAATATACTGTAGATATTGCTACGCGAACCCCTTATTCTGCCAGAAATACTTTCTAAAATACTACTATAAATCTTAGATCTCTGTCTAATATAATCTTATCTAGTGCTCTATATCTTATAAATACTTCCTTTATATAGATTCTAGCGACATCTTCTGCTAATATCTCTTTAGTGTATGCTATGAAGTATCCCCACTTTATTAGCTTATCTACTATTACTAAGATTGCGTTATAATCTTATCCTATAATAGGATCTCTTAACTTTGGTAACTTAATAATAAAGTCCTATAATATAACTTTCTATAGTCTTTCTGGTATTTTAATAGGTTATAGCCCTCTATACGGCTTATACCTTGTTAGTTTGTTCCTTTGGTAATCTAGACATTCCCTTATAACTTATTTTACTAGTCCCTAGATTCTTTAAATAATGTACTCTTCCTAAAGTCTTAATACTAAGCCTGTAGCTCTATTATATTCTTGTGTTATTTCCTTATAGAATTCCTTAACAAATTCTTCTATAATAGACTTAGGTATATACGTTGCTTCTCTATTTTTATATTACTCTAAGTTTAGATTCTTTACCTATACTTTTTAGATCTTTTAGATCTAATTACTTTTTAGTAACTTATAGATCTAATTTTCTTTAGTTGCTATAATCTTTAGATAATTATACCTAATTAATCCGTCTTAATCCTTTTACAATAAAGCTCCTAACAGCTTTTTATTACTTTATAGTTTAGCTTTTCTACTTAGAGCGTCTGCTTGTGCATTGTTTATACCCTTGGTATACTAAATTTTAAAATAATATTCTATAAGCATTTCCGCCTATCTAACCTATCTTTGGTTGAGTTCCTTTGTTATTAGAAATCCTATAAGGTTTTTATAGTCTATCTTAACTATAAATGGTTTCTCTATGCCTTGTAAGAATGCTCTCTATTCCTTAAGTGCTGTAACTATACCTAACAACTTCTTATTATAGATGTTATAGTTTAACTCTAGTGGTGTTATCTTTTAACTATAGTATGCTACTGGGTGCTATCTATCTTAATATTTCTGTACAAAGTATGCCCCTAGTATAAAGTCTAATATATCTGTTTCTATAACCATCTCTAGACCTGGTTGATAGATCTTAAGAACTGGCTCTTAGGTAAATAACCTTTTAACTTTCTTAAATAGTTCTTATTGCTTTTTTCCCTATATCTATAGTTCTTGTTTCCTTGTTAACCATGTAAATGGCTTAACATTCTTTAACTATTGCGCTATAAACCTTCTATAATAATTGCAAAACCCTAGGAACGATTTTAACTACGTAATATTCTCTAGTTCTTGCCAATTTACTATAGCCTTAATCTTCTTTAGATCTATACTAAGTTGGCCTAGTTTAATAATAAATTTAACAAAATTAGTCTTTCTGGTAAAGAACTTATATTTCTTAATTACTACTAGTATTTGTTTTTCTTGTAGTCTCTCTAAAACCTATTTAATATGTTTTCTATATTCTTCCTCGTTCTCTAAGTAGATAATAATGTCGTTAAAATATACTATAATAAATTCATCTAGGTATTCTCCTAATATACTATTAATTCGCTTCTGGAATATTACTAGTACGTTTATAAGCCTAAATTGTATAACTAATAGTTTATATAGTCCTTCCTTTAACCTAAAGGCTGCCTTTTACTTATCGCCTTCCTTAATTCTAATTTAATGGTATACCCATCTTAGATCTATCTTTATAAAGATCTTTACGTTGCCTATCCTGTCTTAGATTTCGCTAATTAAGGGTAAAGGATATCTATCCTTTCTAGTAATGCTATTTAACTGTCTATAGTCTATATACATCCTAAGTTTTCCGTTTTTCTTTGGGATAAATAGTACTAGATATTCTACTAATAACTATAATAGTCTAATATATCTCTTGTGTAAGTTCTCCTGGACAAACTCCTTAAGCGCTATTAACTCCGTTTTAGTAAGCTTGTAGATTGGAAAAAACTTTAAACTTATTCCCTCTTCTAATTCTATTTTATAGTCCTATACTGCATGCTCTAATAGCTTTTTACTTTCTAGTAACTATAACTTTTTACCATACTTATGGTATCTCTTTGGTACATAACTTAAGCCTTACTTAGTCTCTTTATACATCGCTCCGACTTGGTACTATACCAACTTAGTTTACTGTCGCACTTTACACTGTTAAGTATTTTTAATATTGACCTAACCTATAACCTAATTAATCTTTGGATTGTACTTCTATAACTAAGGCATTCCTAGTATCGCCTTATTCTATCCTAACAGTAGGATATTAAAAGACATTCTAACTGGCCTTCCTTTAATAGTTATCTAAATAGGTCCTATTTTAAGATTAATAATGCCTCCTCTATAGGCTATCTAATCTCCTAAAATTATTATAAGTAGATATAGGTGTTTCTTCTGTCTATATAGTAACCCTATCCTTTCTACTATCTTTAGTGATATGTGGTTTCTAGTTACTCTACTATCTACTAATACTTTAAACTGCTGATCTTGCTACTTAACTTATAAATTTAGGTATTGTCCTTAAATTCCTTTAAGGGTCTAAGGCTCTAATACTAGTTCCCTTTGGTTCTATACGCCTCCCCTTTTCCTAACTATTGGCTGCTTGATCCTGTTTATACTTAGTCCAACTTTAGCTAATACTTAGTTTATTTCTTTTCCTCTATATACTATAGATAAGTGTTCTCTAGGCACTCCTACTACTATTATCCGTCTAGGCATTTTTCCATAAGGAATCTTCCTAGTTAAAGCGTTAAGTCTCCTTAACCTTATACTTCTACTAGGTGCTATCTATATATATACTTAGCGTTCCTAAACTGCTTTTCCTCTAGTGCCTAATATATCCTTACTAGGTACTTCCGGTTCTTGTCTTTTAGTGCCCTATATATATTATATATATTATCCACATAAGCTATCCACAATAGTGTATAATATGCTATATATTTTGGGTTAACTCTTAGTTTATCTTTATCCTTAAGTTTAAACCTATACCTGGTTAACCTAACCACTAGTATCTCTGCTATAGGTACTAAGATTTATTGCTTACTTCTCTAGTCCCTAGATCCTTCTTCTAGGTTCCTTAATATTATAATTAACGCTCCTTTAATATAACTTATACGTTTTTCTGTAATGGGTTAGTCTTAGACAACTTTTTTATTTAGCTATATATAAAAATCTTCCTATTTATTATTGTGTTGTTGCCTATACCACTTTCCATATAACTGGTTTAGTGTGTATGGTCTATCTGTTAAAAAGTACCTTGTTATTACTGCATTATAACATCCTTTAGTATATCTTTCTTTAAACCTAGTTGGAATATCTAGATCCTCTTCTTGTTCCAATTTGTCTAACTACTTTACCCTAGGTGTCCCTATACTCGGCCTATTAGTAACTCTTTGTATGGGTGCTCTGTCCCTTATATAACCTAGCATAGCTGATCTCTTATCTAGCTTTTGCTCCTGCTATATAATAATTCTTGTTTTAAACTTATCCATAGTTTCTTATTTTCTATATCTTGTAGCTAGATCTTTGTAGTTGTTTTACTTTTTAATCCTAGTATCAACTATTTAATCTTTAGGCTGAATACTACGTTTACCTAGAATTGCTAACGTTTTTACTTATTCTCCAAACTTATAGTTCTTAAACTTACGTCCTATACTTATTTGTTTGTCACTAAACTAAATCGCTACCCTTTCCCATCGGCTTTTGTCCGTTATGGGTTTTTAGGTGTATCTTATTTTATCTTAAAAATCTTAAGCTTTTTTTATCTCTTCTTAAGAATCTTAAGCCTGTGGCCTTTTACCTTTATTAAATAATAAGCTAGCACTAGTAGTTGTCTACTTACTTAGTTTCTTTTAAATATTGCTCCTATTATCTTATAAAGCGATAGAAATTATATCTAATAGTATTATAATATCTGTTACTAAACCCTATTTTATAATGGTCTTAGTTTCTACTTCTATTTTAACTTCTTTAAGGTCTGTATACTTTTAGTAAGCTACCTTTATTGCCTTATTATTGGTAAATGCTTCGCCTTTATTAAATTCATTGTCTTTAATGTCCAATCTATGAACTAGTTTGTTGGTTCCTCTAAACTTAGATAATAATAGCTCCTATAGCCAATAGCTTGCGCCATATTTAGCGTCCTTATAAATTTAGTATACGTTATTGTAATAATATGCAAAACTGTTAATTAAATACTCTTTTGTTTCTTACAGTACACCATTGTCCCTCTATATATATATGTTGTCTACTGGCCTAGTTCCCTTTACCGCGTGGTTACTTTAACTACCTCTATAGTCTCTGGCGAAATAACCTTATTTTCCGCAATTCATGCAAGCTCTATCTTTAAACCATTTTTCTTACTATAGAGTCTGCCTAAACGTCTTCTACTGCTAAGATCCCTAGTTTAGCCTCTACTCTTAGGTCCTTTAATTACTTAATTTTTAACCTCTAGATTTCTATGGTTTTTTTTCCCACCTTTAGGTTTCTTTGGTACTGCTTAGGTCTATTAGCTTTACGCTATTCCATAGTTTTTAACTCTATATCTGTTATTGCGTACTCTGCGCCTTATATAACTATAGAACTCTATCTTGCCCTCTCTTAGCTTGTTCCCTTTAATAGATTCTATTATTAATTTTTATTAACTAATCTATTAACTCTCTTAGAGTATCCGCATCTTCTATTAGGATAATTGCGTTCTAGACTTTAGCCTTAAGTCCCTATTTATACTATGCTATAAGCGCCCTATTATTTTACTCAACCTATATGGCTAATGTTTAAAACTATATTGTATACTTAATTGCTAAAGTGCGTTATACTAAGTTCTAAAGCTTTTGTTCTACTATGGTTATAGCCTCTAGGTCTCTAAATATCTATATTAGTTATTCCATAAACCCATTTTAACTGGTAAATATATACCATACGTCCTAGTTAGTAGTTATTATGCTATTAGCCTATATTTCTGTGAGATACGGCTTAAACCACTTAAGTGCCCTCCCTATTAGGAATAATTCTGTATAGGCTACTTAATCCAACGATATTACTAACTTCACTCCTTCCTATACTACCTTAAAATGCATCTACGTAAGAAATCCCTTAAGCTTTAACTTCTCTCCTAAGAATTGTTTAATTGAGGGTAGCTTAATTTTTACTACTTTAATTCTATTAATGCGTTCTTTAAGTATCCTATTATTATTTTATAAGTAATTAACTATTTCCTGTAACTAACCTTATATAACCACTTGAGAATCCCTATTGTTTATACTAGTATTACCTGGCCCTGAGGTTGTAGCTGCTGTTAACACTGTTATAACTGGTGCTCTTGGTGGCATATTATTTAATCTTATTTAATACCATAACCTTAGTAGTGAATGTATAATGGAACCTTATAGTAGGAACTACAGTAGGTTCTATTATTAGGCTAGGTATATAGGTAAGAATAAATTAATAACGTAATAATAACTAGTAGAGTAGTTGCCTAATAGACTAACTCTAATTGTATTCTAAGATTCACTATAAGGAGAGAACTATCTACGGTAGGGACTGAGGTCCTTTAAATACATAACTATACTCCTAAGAAATCCTCTCTTATATATAATATACGTGTTGTCTATATTAAACGTAACGTCCCTTCCGTTTAACACAGTTAATACGTTTAACGCTATGTGACCTTGGTTACCATTCCTTATTATATGCATCGGCAAAATATGGTACCCTACCAATGGCCTCAATGGTTGGTGGTTGACGCAATTGGCGCGCAGTTGAGGGCATTTGGCAACTCGACCGACTAGCCTATGTCGTGTTTTTTTGACACGCAGCCTGCGCGCAACCTGCCAGTAATCTACGCATTTGGCAACTACAATTATATTTACCTCTTTTATACTAATAGCATATTTTAAATAAATAAAAGCTACTTTAAGGCTATTTATAAGGCTAGTAAAATAA
>Ga0307507_10006304_pt1 | contig 18333 bp, 10 predicted proteins | sample 7_EM_MG_FD_207223 | JGI IMG/M metagenome (GOLD analysis project Ga0307507, IMG submission 207223) | Populus trichocarpa ectomycorrhiza microbial communities from riparian zone in the Pacific Northwest, United States - 7_EM | ecosystem: Host-associated > Plants > Roots > Unclassified | place... | reverse complement strand
TAGTTCTGGTAACGGTTGTCTGGCTCTAGGACGGTCATCTGGTTCTGGCGACGGTCGTCTGGTTCTGGCGACGGTCCTCTGCTGGCTGCCGTTCCAGTGCCTCCTAAGTTAGGGAGGATGTAAGGAAAGGTAAAAAATAAGGTGGCTGCAAATTGATGAAATGGGTTGATTGATTGTCTGGGCCCCTAAGGGCTTTGAGCTACGAAGAGATTTTACTGTGCACGTGACCTGTGCACGTGACCTGTGCCTCATAGAGAATACAGATTATCTGACAGATGCAGAGCTTCGTGTAGAGCCTCCGTACGTAGAGCTTCGCGCAGAGCCTCGTGCAGAGCCTCTATACGTAGAGCTTCGTGTAGAGCTTCGTGTAGAGCTTTGTATAGAGCTTCGTGCAGAGCTTCGTGCAGAGCTTTGTGTAGAGCTTCATGTAGAGCTTCGTGTAATAGCAATAAATGCAATAATACTAACAATATTTATTTTATAGCCATAAGCTAGCGTAATGCTAGCGTATAGCTCTAGGGCTTTGCTAATATGGCGGAAAGCTGGCGTATTACTCTGGGGGGTTGGCTAATATAGCTAAAAGCTGGCCCTGGGCCTTAGGGGGTTGGCTAATATAACTAAAAGCTGGCCCTGGGCCCTAGGGGGTTGGCTAATATAACAGAAAGCTGGCCCTAGGCCCTAAAAACACTTTTAGCGAAACTAAATTTCCTGCGCCACTTCCCGTTTTCCTAACGACAGTAAAATTACTTTAACGCAAATATTACTGGCTAAAGCTTAAGCAGGAAGTAAAGGAGTATATTAGCCATTATAAGAAGTTATTAAGTATATAAAATCTAAAGGTATAAGCTATAGGGTTTACTTAAATTAGTTCTCCCTACTAGTAAGCTATAGCAATATTACGCTATAGACTTTATTACGGATCTCCCGCCCTTAAAAGATAGGCAAGGATAAATATATAATTCAGTCCTTATACTTATTAATAGGGTTTTAAAGTATATCTAATACCTTCCTGTTAATAAGATAATTAATATATAAGCGCTTACCAGCCTAATTAAGGAGAAATACTTTCTTAAAGTAGACTAGCTGCACTCTATTATTACTAATAGGGGTAGCGTCTTTATAAGCCAGTATTAGTTAGATCTATGCTTTTATTTAAAAATAAACTACTATATAGTATAGCTTTCCATCTATAAATAAATAGGTAAATAAAACGCCAGAATTAGGAACTGAAGTCTTACCTATATATATATTTAAACTACTAGTAAGACAACTAGTATAAGCTACTTCCGTATATAGAGTACGCTTATAATTTAAAGCAATACGCTTTATATAAGTATACACTAATCTAGATTACCTATAGTGTTTAACCGTTTAGGTTTAATAGTATACCTAGTGTTACGGACAGCTTAAGTACGATATTACGACTACTTGGAGAAGAGTTGGAGAAAGCTAGTTGGTTAATATAGGCATGGTCTAGAATGGAGCCGGTGGAACTATGTAACGAGGAATAGTAACCAAGGTCACATAGTTAATCTATAATCTATAGAATTAGGGGAACGTGGGATCTGTAAGCAGATTAACGGATTAATAGATTAACGGATTAACAGAGCGAAGGGATTTCTTAGGAGTATAGTTGTGTATTTAAAGGACCATAATCCCTACCCAGATAGTTCTCTCTTCGTAGTAAATCTTAGAATATAATTAGAGTTAATCTATTAGGCAACCACTCCACTAGTTATTATTATATTGTTGACACTGTTCTTATCTATATACCTAGCCTAATAATAGGACCCACTGTAGTTCCTGCTACAAGGTTCCGTTATATATTCACTACTAAGGTTACGGTATTAAACAAGGTCGAATAATATGCCACTTAAAGCACTAGTCATAACGACGTTAACGGCAGCCACGACCTTAGGGTTAGGAGACACTAGTATAGTAGATACGGATTCTTAAGTGGTTACGTAAGGTTAGTTATAGGAAATAGTTAATCGCTTATAGAATAATAGCAGGCTACTTAAAGAACGTATTAATGGAATTAGAGCAGTAAAGGTTAAGTTACCTTTAATTAAACAATTCTTAGGAGAGAAGTTAAAGCTTAAAGGGTTTCTTACGCAGATGCATTTTAAGGTTATATAGGAAGGAGCGAAGTTAGCAACACCTACGGACTAGGTAGCGTATATAGGACTATTCTTATTAGGAAGAGCTCTAGAGTGGTTTAAGCCTTACCTTATAGAGATATAAGCAAACGGTGTGACGACTACTAACCTAGACGTATGGTATGTGTTTATAAGTTAGAACAGATTCGTAGAACGGTTAATACAAATATTTAGAGACCCTAAAGCAACTATAACAGCGGAATAAAAACTTCAGAACTTAGTATAATACACTTTAGCAATTAAGTATATAACGCAGTTTCAAACACTAGCTATATAGGTTAAGTGGAATAATAGGGCGCTTATAGCACAGTATAAGTAAGGACTTAAGGCTAAAGTCTAGGACGCAATTATCCTAATAAAAGATGCGGATACTTTAAGAGAACTAATAGACCAGTTAATAAAGATTAATAATAGGATCTATTAAAGGGAATAAGCTAAGAAAGGGCAAGACAGAGTTCCATAGTTATATAAGGCGTAGAGTACGCAATGACAGACATAGAGTTAAAAACTATAAAATGGCGCAGAGCTAATGGACCTAAGTGGTACTAAAGAAACCTAAAGGTGGGAAAAGAAACTATGAAAACCTAGAGATTAAGAATCTAGTAATTAAAGGACCTAGGAGTAGAGGCTAAACTAGGGATCTTAGCAGTAGAAGATATTTAGGCGGACTCCATAATAAGAAAAATGGTTTAAAGATGGGGCTTATATAAATTATGGAAAATAAAGTCATTTTACTAGAGACTATAGAGGTGGTTAGAGTAACTACGCGGTAAAGGGAACCCGACTAGTAGAGGACACGTATATATAGAGGGATAATAGTGCACTGTAAGGAATAAAAGAGTATTTAATTAACAGTTTTGTGTATTGTTATAATAATATATACCAAATTTATAAGGACGCCAAGTATAGCGCAAGCTATTAGCTATAGAAGCTAGTGTTATCTAAGTTTAAAGAAACTAATAAACCAGCTTATAGATTGGACATTAAAGACAATAAGTTTAATATAGGTGAAGCATTTACTAATAATAAGGTAATAAGGGCAGCTTACTAGGAGTATGCAAACCTTAGAGAAGTTAAAATAGAAGTAGAAACTAAGACCATTATAGAACAAGGTTTAGTAACGGGTATTACAACACCATTGAATACAATTTCCATCACTTCACAAGATAAAAGGAGTAATATTTAAAAGAAACTAAGTAAGTAGACAACTGCTAGTACTAGCTTATTACTTAATAAAGGCAAAAGGCCATAGGTCTAAGACTCTTAGGATAAGATAAGAAAGGCTCTAGACTTGTAAGGTGTAATAAGAACAGCTCCAGAACCTATAATAGATAAAAACTAATAGGAAAGAGTAGTGACTTAGTTTAGTAATAAACAAATAAGTATAGGACGCAAGTTTAAGAACTAAGAGTTTGGGGAATAAGTAAGCACATTATTAGGCAACTAAGATTTTAAATAATAAATAAGGGCTATAGTAGTTCTAGGTGAACCTAGTGTTTAGCCTAAAGATTAAAAAGTTAATATAGTAATTAAGAAGCAAGACGACTTCAAAAATCTAGCTGCAAGACACAGAAAATAAGAAACTATAGATAAATTCAGAATAAGAATCATTATATAGTAAGAGCAAAAGCTAGATAAGAGGTTAGCTATGCCAGGTTATATAAGGGACAGAGCACCAGTATAAAGAATTACTAATAGGCTAAGTGCAGGGACACCTAGGGCAAAGTAGTTAGATAAATTGGAATAAGAAGAGGATCTAGGGATTCCAACCAGGTTTAAAGAAAGATATACTAAAGGATATTATAACGCAGTAATAATAAGGTACTTTCTTATAGATAAACCATACACACTAAACCAGCTATACGGAAAGTGGTATAGATAACGAAGCAATAACAAATAGGCAGATTTCTATATATAGCTGGATAAAAAAGTAGTCTAAAACCAACCTATTATGGAAAAACGCATGAACTATATTAAAGGAGCATTGGTTATAATATTAAGGAACCTAAAAGAAGGATCTAGGGACTAGAGAAGTAAGTAATAAATCTTAGTACCTATAAAAGAAAGACCGATAGTCAGATTGGCTAGACAGAGGTTTAAACTTAAGAGTAAAGACGAGCTAAGAGTAGACCTAAGTCACTTAGCGTATTATACACTATCGTGGATAGCTTGTGTAGATAATACCTATAATATATATAGAGCACCAAAAGATAGGAACTGGAAGTACCTAGTAAGGATATATTAGGCACTAGAGGAGAAGCGGTTTAGGGACGCTAAGTATATACATAGATGGCACCTAGTAGAAGTGTAAAGTTAAGGGGACTTAATACTTTAACTAGGAAGATTCCTTACGGAAGAATACCTAGAGGGATAATAGTGGTGGGAGTGCCTAGAAAACACTTATCCATAGCATATAGAGGAAAAGAAATGAATTAAGTATTAGCTAAGGTTGGACTAAGTATAAGCAGGATCTAGCAGCCAACAGTTAGGAAAAGGGGAGGCGTATAGGACTAGAGGGAACCAGTATTAGAGCCTTAGACCCTTAAAGGAATTTAAGGACAATACCTAAATTTATAAGTTAAGTGGCAAGATTAGCAGTTTAAAGTATTAGTAGATAGTAGAGTAACTAGGAACCATATATTACTAAAGGCAGTAGAAAGAATAGGGTTACTATACAGATAGAAAGAACACCTATATCTACTTATAACAATTTTAGGAGATTAAATAGCCTATAGAGGAGGCATTATTAATCTTAAAATAGGACCTATTTAGTTAACTATTAAAGGGAGACAGGTTAAGATATCTTTCAATATTCTACTATTGGGATAGGATAAGGCGATATTAGGAATGCCTTAGTTATAAAAGTACAATCCAAAGATTAATTGGGTTATAGGTTAGGTTAATATTAGGGATACTTAATAATATAAGATGCGACAGTAAACCAAGTTGGTATGGTACTAAGTTAGAGCAACGTATAAAGAGACTAAGCAAGGCTTAAGTTATATACCAAAAAGATACCATAAGTATGGCAAAAAACTATAGTCACTAGAAAGTAAGAAGCTGTTAGAACATATAGCATAGGACTATAAGATAAAATTAAAAGAGGGAATAAGTCTAAAGTTCTTTCCAATCTATAAGCTTACTAAAACAGAGTTAATAGCGCTTAAGGAGTTTATCTAGGAGAACTTATAAAAGGGATATATTAGACTATTATAGTCGTTAGTAGGATATCTAGTACTATTCATCCTAAAGAAAAATGGAAAACTTAGGATGTGTATAGACTATAGATAGTTAAACAGCATTACTAGGAAGGATAGGTATCCTTTACCCTTAATTAGCGAAATCTAAGATAGGATAGGCAACGTAAAAATCTTTATAAAGATAGATCTAAGGTGGGCGTACTATTAGATTAGGATTAAGGAAGGCAATAAGTAGAAGGCAGCCTTTAGGTTAAAGGAAGAACTATATAAGCTATTAGTTATACAATTTAGGCTTATAAACGCACTAGTAACGTTCTAGAAGCGAATTAATAGTATATTAGGAGAACACCTTAATGAGTTTATTATAGTATACCTTAATGATATTATCATCTACTTAATAAGTAAGGAAGAACACGGAGAACACGTTAAATAGGTTTTAAAGAGACTATAGAAAGAACAGATGCTAGTAGTAATTAAGAAATGCGAGTTCTTTATAAGGAAAACCGATTTTGTAGGATTTATTATTAAACTAGGAAAGATTAGTATGGACCTAAAGAAAGTTAAAGCTATAGTGAATTAGCAAGAACTAGAGAATGTTATGCAGTTAAAATCGTTCTTAGGGTTTTGCAACTACTATAGGAGGTTCATGGCATAATGGTTAAAAAACATTAAGCCATTTACAAGGTTAACAAAGAAAGAGGAACTATAGGTTTAGGGTAATAAATAGAAGGAGCTATTCTAGGAACTTAAAGAGTTGTTTACCTAAGAGCTAATCCTTAAGATCTATCAATCAAAGTTAGAAACGGTTGTTGAGACAAACGTATTAGACTTTGCATTAGGAGCATACTTACTATAGAAGCACCAGGACGCATAGCATCTAGTAGCATACTATAGTTAGAAAATAACACTACTAGAGTTAAACTACGATATCTATAACAAGGAGTTGTTAGGTATAGTTACAGCACTTAAGAAATAGAGAGCGTTCTTACAAGGCATAGAGAAACCATTTATGGTTAAAATGGACTATAAGAACCTTACTGGATTCCTAATAACAAAGTAACTTAACTAAAGATAGGTCAGATAGGCGGAAATGCTTATAGAATACTATTTTAAGATTTAGCATATTAAGGGTACAGATAATGCATAAGTAGATGCTCTAAGTAGAAAAGCTAAACTATAAAATAATAAAAAGCCATTAGGAGCTTTATTACGAAAAGATTAAAACGGATTAATTAGGTATAATTACCCAAAAATCGCAGCAACTAAGGAAAGTTAGATCTATAAATTACCTAAAAGTAATTGGATATAGAAGATCTAAGAAGTATAGACAGAGGATCCAGACTTAAAGTAATATAAAAACAGAGAAGCAATATATGTACCTAGGTCTATTACAGAAGAATTTATTAAAGAATTTTATAAGGGAATTATATAAGGATATAATGGGTCTATAGGACTAGTGTTAAGACTTTAGGGGGAGTATATTATTTAAGGAATCTAGAGATTAGTAAAACAAGTTATAAAAGAATATTTAGATTACTAAAGAAACAAACCAATAAGGTATAAGCCGTATAGAGGGCTACAACCTATTAAGATACCAAGAAGACTATAGAAGGTTATATTATAGGACTTTATTATTAAGTTACCAAAGTTAAGAGATCCTATTATAGGACAAGATTATAACGCGATTTTAGTAATAGTAGACAAGCTAATAAAGTAGGGATACTTTATAGTATGTATTAAAGAGATATTAGCAGAAGACGTCGCTAGAATCTATATAAAGGAAGTATTTACAAGATATAGAGCACTAGATAAAATCATATTGGACAGAGATCTAAGATTTATAGTAGCGTTTTAGGAGGTGTTTCTGGCAGAACAGGGAGTTTGCGCAGTAACCTCTATAGTGTATTATCCGCAGACGGACGGATAAACGGAAAGACTAAACTAGACACTAGAATAGTATCTAAGACATTATATTAATCACGCATAGAACAATTAGGTATTATTATTACCAGTTATATAGTTTATATACAATGCAACACTATAAGAAGGAATAGGGACATTACTATTTAAGGCGAATTACGGGTATAAACTAAGAACGTCGTTGTCGCTACGTTAAGCAAAGAAAATGAGTAGCACAGCTAAATAAAGAATAGAGATGTTAATAAATCTTTATATAGACCTTACGGAAACAGCCAAGCTAGTACAGCAAAGGATGAAAAGGTACTATAACGCTAAGAGATCTAAAGGACCAGATCTTAAGGAGGGAGATAAAGTATAGCTACTATATAAAAATTTTAAGAGTTGACGACTAAGTAAGAAGTTAGACCATGTTAGACTAGGACCTTTTAAAATTAAGTAAAGAATTTTATTAGTTATATATAAGTTAAACCTACTAGCTAAAATAAAGATCTACCCTATATAATATGTCGCGATGCTAGAACTAGCACATAGAGATATTAAGCCACCAGTTTATAAGGCAGACATATACAGAGGATAAGAAGAAGACAAATAGTAAGTTTTAAAGATTATTAGTTATAAGAACGTAGATGACGAAACATAGTACGAAGTAAAGTAGATAGGCTATAGTGAGACTACCTAGGAATCACTAAACAACCTAAAGAACGCTATAGGAAAGGTACAGGAGTATTAAAAGAGAGCAGGTCAGGCAATAGTAATAAGAAAGGATCGCCAAAGAATAAGTCACCTAAGGGGGACCTAAGAGGAGCACCTGCTAAGCTACTTGGAGTTATTTCCCTCGCCAGTAAACGCAAGTCCGCCTTAGCCTCCTCCGCTTCTAGCTTACGGAGACCCTGCTTAACCAGGCGAAACTCCTTAGAGCGAACCTTCTTACGCACCTTCTTAAGACGGGTTAGCTAAGCAAAGGCAGTCTGTTAAAGTTCAAACGCGCAAGCAGATGCTTCTAACGCATGGCGTTAAGCCTCTAGTAATAGGGCTGATTCCTTAGCGGAATAATAAAGTTTATTATAGGCGGCCATAAGTGAGCTCTTAAGCCTTTCGGCCTTAGATTAAATATAAGACCCTATAACAAGTTACTTAGGGAACGCAAAGACTGTTAAGAGTTATAGGATATATACACTTAGCGTTAAACACAGAGCAAATGTTATAGAGTGATTGAATGTTTGACTTAGTGCACTTAGTATAAGAGGATAGTTGGTAACCAGAGGGAGCTGTAATCGCAACGCATACTAACTTCTTGTTGGCGCAATAGGAATAGGAAGGCATGGCCTTACCTAAAGAAAGAATCTTAAGTACTATATAATTGCAACAATTAGTAGAAGAAGAAGAAGATGCTTTAGGTATAATAAGTAAGGATATTAACCAGACTAATTAAACGGACATTATACCTCTAGTAGACGACTTAGAGATATTAGAAATCTTTAAGGGCGAAGATAAAGAGGAGGGAGATAGTATTACGGACAGCTTAAGTACAATATTATAACTACTTGGAGAAGAGTCAGAGGAAGCTAGTTAGTTAATACAGGCACGGTCTAGGATAGAGCCGGTGGAACTATATAATGAGGAATAGTAACTGAGGTTATATGGTTAATCTATAATCTATAGGATTAGGGGAACGTGGGATCTATAAGCAGATTAATAAATTAACGGATTAACGGATTAACAGAGCAAAGGGATTTCTTAAAAGTATAGTTGTGTATTTAAAGGACCACAGTCCCTACCTAGATAGTTCTCTCTTTATAGTAAATCTTAGAATACAATTGGAGTTAATCTGTTGGGCAACCACTCCACCAGTTGTTATTACGTTGTTGACACTGTTCTTACCTATATACCTAGCCCAATAATAGGACCCACCGTAGTTCCTGCTATAAGGTTCTGTTACACCTAGCAATTACTAGCTAAGGCCGTATAATTAATTATAGAATCCTACTAGGAAGTCTAAGAATATCTACTAGAGAGTATAAGGATACCTCTAAAAATAGGAGGAGTAATAGGGATATACAAAGCAGAGCCTATAAGATGCTTAAGAGTAGTAGAGACTCTAGTATAACCGCAAATACCAAAATAAGCATTTTAGAGTAGGTGATAAGGTTCTATTATATTTAACAAATATTAAAACCTATTAACTATTAAAGAAACTTAATATAAAATACCTAGGTCCCTTCTAGATTAAGAAATAAATTAATAAGCTAACCTACTATCTCTAGCTACCCCTATCTATAGCCTATATACATCTAGTATTTTATATAAATCTACTAAAGCTATAGTATAGACCACCGCCAGAAAAAAACTTCTGTTTAGGCCTAATTAAACACCCTAAAGTAGTAGGCGAGCGGTATAAGGTTAAAGCTATACTATGCTATAAATCCATTAAGAATAAGCTTTAATATAAAGTTAAATAGCTAGGCTAGCCTACTAAGGACTCTATATAGGAACTAGAGGATTACCTTAATTATTATAAAAATATTCTAAAAGAATATTAGAACTAAGGGCCGTAATCTACAAATTATAAAAAGCGCTTTAATACTATAGTGTTATTACAACCTATAAAGAAAGCTTATGGTAGGCTGTAAGAGGTCCTAAAGAGTAAGAAATAGGTTAAATTAGATATAGAACAGATAGGCTCCAGAAACCATAAGGATTAATTAGGGCTACGACCTAAGGTAGGACAGGTCCTTAGCCTTTTTATATATATAGCGTAAAATTAATAGGGTATTTTACTAGAATTACATTCCTATTTATTAGTCTATATTAGGAATAATATTCCTATACCTTCCAAAATACCTTATAAGGCCTTTTTAATTACTACTATATATAAGAATTAATCCTAAATGCCCAAATTAAAAGCTATTATGCCTTATCCCTAGGTATAAAATTAGTATCTATTAGCCCACTAAGTAATAGCTAACGGGAATAAGATCTAGATCCCTTAGTAGGAGTATAAGTAGGTATAAAAATAGGGGTAAGCTAATAAGGTGTAGAGAGAGTAAAGATCCTTAAACGCTTAATACTAATATTAGGCCCAAACCAGTATTAATAAAGTTCTTAAAGCATAAGCTTATAGTTAATAAAGATACGCTTAAGCCTAGAATAAATAGAGACATTAGCTGGCTAGCATAGACTAAAACTACTAAGACCTTACTATAACAATTATTAGTTACCTATCCGCTAGGTACCTAAAGGGTAACCTACCTAATACCGCATTATATTATACTCTTTTAAAACTTAACGCGTATACACAAACTCCTTCTTATAAGAGACGATAATCTTCTTCTTATCACCCCCATCCTTTACCCTATCCTTAGTATACCAACCTTACTTCCTTATTAGGCGTTACTAGCTAGCTTACTAGGAATTATAGGCGGTATAGATAGCTGTAGTATAGTATTAAATTTAACCCAAATATTTAGCATTAGTGCTAAAATAAGAGAGAGCTTAGGCAATATAGTAGTTAAGGACATTGCCACTTAGGCCTAGGCTATTAAAGCTTAAAGTTAATAATAGAAACTTATTAAGAATAGAAAAGCTTACCTTAACGTAACTACCGCTCTTAGTACGCATGCATTAATTATAAGAACTAAAGGTATTAGACCTTATATAGTAGGTCTTATTATAAGTATCTAGAATCCTCTTATTAGACTTCTAGTCTTTTATGGACGTATATATAAAGTTATTTAGATAGGACTAGTACTAGTTATGGGTTAGCAGAGGTTAGGGTTCTATATATAGCGGCAGGGCCAGAATACGCTATAGAATTGGCTTAAAAGAGTAGTTAGCAGGAGAATAAAGAGGCATATTAAATTAATAATGGAAAAAAAAGAAAATCTTAATAATATATTAAAGATACGTCTAAATTTAAATAAAGGTTAATAATGGGAAGTAAGGTATTAAGGAAAAGGAGCAGCTTAATAAGTAAGGTGTTTCTATACTTTACCTTCTAATACCCTTTTAGTAAATAGCCGCAACCTTGCCAATATAACTCTATTACAATAGCGCAATTTAGAAGGAAGGAAACACGCGTATATACCATTTAGCCATTACTTCCTTATAAGAAAAACCAATTATACGGCCAGGGAAGGCAATTAAAACGTTAATTACAGACGTATATAGGTTAAATTATACCTAAATAATTAATATTATAAACGTTCTTAACAATCGTATAATAGCTAAAGGCACTGTTATAAAGTGTCACTCCTATTTACTAGGCAGTAGAGCTACGCCAAATATATAGCATAAGACCAATAAGAAGGGATTATAGATTAATATCTTAAAGTTAAAGACGATAGCAAGCTAAGGCTCTATATATTAAATCCCATACTAAAAGGTTCTACGGAACTATACTAGAATACTAAATTGCCTATAATATTTATAATTAATTGTAGACTGGTATAAAGGCTTAGAAATAGAGTTGCATAAAAATCTCTATATTAGCCTAGGTAGTTACTAGTATGCTTTTAATAGGCTTTTAATAGGTCTCCTAGTAATCCTTACATCTTTTCTCTAGTCTTATTTTTTCCTTATTAAGGGTTTTTAGGAGTTTAAAGTAGGGGTTAGATAGATAGATAATATATAGTAGCATACCAATATCTCCCTAATATCTCTTTAAACCACTTCTGGGATAAGCCCTTATAATCTCGCTACCGCAAGGTAATAGTAATTAGGGGCCAACCGTAAGAAGGAGGGAGGGGCAATATAAGGGATATTATTGCGGTCACTTTGGGTTGCCCTTAAGACAACCTTTAGACGCCCCTTAGTTAGTTACCAGTTACGTGTCGGAGGTATATGCCCATAGTATATAGTCTCTACAATCTCAGAGGCCTTACCTCCTTAAGGATTTATCTCTCTTACCAATCTATCCTATTCTATAATCGTGTTCTTATAGCCCCCTATCTACAAAGTCCCCTTAAGTACTTTGCGAACATATTACTTATATTAATTCTTATCTTTTAAGTATATTAGAATATTATCTAAATAGATAACGTATATACGATTAACTAGTCCCACTAAGGCCCTATAAATATATAATTAAAATATTATAGGCGCATTAGCTAGCCTAAAAGGCATTACTATATACTTAAAGTGGCCGTATTAGGTTTTAAAAGCGGTCTTCTATTTATCCCCTTCTTTAATATAGAGCCTATAGTAGGCGTTTTATAAATCTAGCTTCGTAAAGATCTTTACCCTAAATAGTTAATTTAGCATTTTACTAATTAGTTGTAGTAGGTAATAGTTCTTAATTATAATCTTATTAAGACCGCGATAGTCTATATATAGCCTTATAGTTCTATCTAGTTTTAAAATAAAGAGGATTAGTATACCTACTAGTAACTTACTAGGCCGGATCTATCTCATTTTTAGTAAACTATTAAGGTACTTTTGTAGGATTTCAGGCTCTTTATAAGAGAGGTTATAAATAAAAAGGCTTAGCGGTTATTTACCTTCTTCTAGATTAATTATATAATTATATTCCAAGTTCTATAAAAGAACGTTAGCTTACCTACTCAAGAATACCCTTAGTAAGTTCCTTACAATTAGTGTCTAATTATACTCGTTAAAGTAACATTTTAGATCTAGCCGAAACTTAGTTTCGCATTAACGAATAAAACGATTATAGTCCCGGAGACTATTACTATTATACTTATTAGGTTCCTTTATGCAGAATTTAGGGTTTTCTAACGTTATAGCGTAGTATGGCGTTGCCCCTTTAAGTCCACTTCATATCTAAGGTATCTATACTTCTCCCAATTATCCTTACAATTGCCCTTAGTAGTCTTAATATGCTTATCTTAATTATATCTCTAACTCTTTTGTTTTTTATAGGGTCTCGCGTAGTAACCGCTTTAATAACTTTCCAGCGGTAATCGTTTCTAAGAAGGTTAAATAGATTAGCTATAGCTTCCTGGTCTACTCCTTTATAAGTAAAGGGGATGCGCTCCTCCGGAGCACGATATCACAAAGCGTTTCGAAAAATTAGAGATCGATTGGCTGATCGTAGAGAGACAACTTCAAGCATGGAGCCACCTTCTCCGTACTGGGAAGAAGCTGAGGATCAATGTTTCGTTTAACTATATGGAGAGTAGCAAGGCGTCTCGCACCACTGGACGGGGAGCGACTGCTGCTGGGCTCGCGGAAAGAAACACTCGGCTTAATGCGGAACACGTAGTGTCTGGTGGACCAGATGCCTGGAGGCGTGTCTATAGTCTCATGAGATGCCCGGGGCCTCCCTGTGATCTCGGGCCTTTTTGCTGGCAAGACCCTAAGAAGAATAGGCACTATGAACTTCTAGGCCACAATCTAAGAAACCCCGTCAAGTTCGTGCAGCGAGGCAGTAAATTAGAGTCACAAGACGTTCGGACACAGCTGTATGCAGAGCAACAGCAACATCAAGACCGGAGCGGAAGCGTCGAGACTCGGGCTCTTCCCCGACGGGCTGTTCTCTCAACATACCTGGACTGCAGGATAAGGCAGTGAAAGCGTACAGAATGGCATTGCTTAAAAGTTGGATGCCCTGTCCAAAGGCAGCATTACGAGCTGGCTCGTGACCTGACGTTGGGGAGAGGCGATGATCCAGAGCTTGTCTATGAAGACAAAGATGCTCAGTCTTTCATCGAGCTTGGAGTGCTGGAGGGCATAGCACGACGGTGGGTCAGGGACGTGAAGACTTTTCTTGACGAGTACGATATATTATAGATAGAAGCTATAGCACGTTGCTCAACAGTATATTGAATCATTGTATTTTATTCTGGCTCATCCACCGAGATACCAGCACGGCGGAAATGACCTCTGGCACTTGCCTTTCAGGCACCTACAACAGTGACACATTCTTTCAGGAAACCCAAGAAATCAGCCCTGACAAAACCTATATGCTTATCCCATACCTCCCTAATGTATGTCTTGAGCTTTCCAAACGTCTCCTCGATCGGGTTAAAGTCAGGCGAGTACGGCGGTAAGTACAATAATAACACCCCTGCGTCGTCACACATCTGCTGAATTTTGTCCGAGCGGTGAAATGATGCATTATCCATGATGAGGACAGATTTTGGGGCTGGCCACCTGCCGCAGTACGGCAACAGCTCTTCGATAAAGTTCTCGAAGATCTCAGTATCGGTCGATCCTTCATACACTCGGAAATGTACAACGCCATCTTGAGTGTAGGCAGGTAGGATCTAGAGTCTCTAACCGCGGTGAAATCGCTTGACTTGACGTGGCCACTTTCCTCGAGGAGCCCAACCCTTGCCATGGATCCCAATGGATCTACAAGGGGGTAACACGAACGGGTCAGACAGCCCTCCCTGCTAGTATGCTAGCAGAATAATACAGTCCAACCATTTTGCAAGGGTTCGCTTATTTTGATAACATACTAGCAGGGAGGGCCATCTGACCCGTTCATGTTACCCCCTTGTATCCACTCCAGTCTCGTCTAGAAAAACAAGCCGGGTAGGATGGAAAGACGATACATCATACGTGTACTCGTCTCGTAGGTCTAGGTTACGCTCTTGGGCGATATTTTGTGTAGCTTTCTTAGACCAATCGACATCCTTTAAGGCTCTGCGGATGCTGAAACGACTCACTTCGACTTCGAACTCGCCGCGAAGGAAAGTGACCATGTCTTCAAGGCGCATGCAAGGAACGATAGCGAGCTTGTCGCATAAAGCAGTTAACATAGGAGGAGTGATGGTTTTAGGTCGGCCTGCACCATTTAATGGGGCTTTCGTTGATCCGAAGAGGAGGATGTTCTGTCGGCGGGGCGTATCGCACGCGTAGAACAGCGGGCGATATTGGCTGTTTGGTCATCAGTAGGTCCTTGGTCATCCCGCAACTTACTGCCGATTATGTTTTGGGTAAGCTCATGCGTTGAGACTGCCAAATTTGGTGCCATTGTAGTAGAGTCATCGATGGTGGATGGACCGATGCCAAAATTGGCCTGCCTCATTCTCGGGCTCCGGTAAAACATATATCCGCTAATAAGGGAAGGCTTCATCGGAGTCTTGAACGGGCGTGGTATATGGTGGTTGGCTTCTAAAAAAGCCTTTGGGTGTCACAAAGCTAACCTCGTTTACAAACTATCTTGACCGGAAGCCAAAGCAGGACAAGACCATGATGCAGGGTGTTTTAAACATTTCTGAATGCACAGACGTTTTAGCTTGAGTGTCACCTGATGACCGTGAGAACCTTGCGTCACTCCAAAGCCGTGACTACTCGTCCATATTGCAACTTCTTTGTCAGTGAATCAACCTTTTTGCGTCCAAGAGCTGAAGAGACGAGAACCTCGGTCTCTTCATCCGCGAATCAAAAGTTCCTCCTCGGCAAATCCTCGGAACGATACCGTGCTAACCGTACAGGGAAGTGGGGCGAGGTCAGTTTCGTCCCCGTAGCCTGTTTTCTTATTGCACACGTTGACAGATCTCCCGTCATACTTCTCTTCCTCCAACATGGCATATCAAGCCCCGCTCGAACCAAAAGACAAATCCGACTCAAAATGGCTCCGCGATGCCGGCTATTCAGGCGGCATCCAACAATTCATGATCTCCCACGGCCTGAAATTCCCCGATGAAATTGATGAATCTAAGAAACTTATTGATCAGTTTCGGAAGGAGCAACAAGAGGAATGGGAAGCTGGTAATACTAGTAATGAAACCTCCCTGATGGTCTTACGGGCTCGACTGCTAAGAATGATGTGTTAGAGAAGCAAAGGACCGACCCAAAACTTATCGAAGCAGCGATGTTATGGCATCAACGACTTGGACACGCCAGCTATCATGCTGTGAAGCACGCCCCACAGGCTACTACCGGCATGGACGTCGACTTTTCTGACTTGCATGTCGAGGATATGCCCGCTTGTTCAAGTTGTTCGAGGGCGGGGCTCAATCCGTTCGCGGAGGGTGAATAAATTGTCGTGGTCCTAGGCCTGTAACATGGTCCCTTAGGTGATTGCAATGACATGCCAAGCCCTGCTTGCTAGTTGGAAAATTAAACAGATTGGCTTGCCTTATTCGGGCAGTGTGGTTTTGGATAAGCCTTATCGCGATAAGTCTTGGCATACCCCAAATAAATTTTTAGCTACCTTCTTTGTTATTATCGTACAAAATATGGCTTTAGAAGTGGAATCAGAAACTCTCGACTCTATTGATACCTCTGAATCGAAAAATACAAGAGGTTGCTCAGCTCTTTCGATACAGGAGCATACCCGTCCACCAAGTAATAGTGAGCCCGTACGAAATAAAAAAGCCTGTCTTTTATTCTAGGGAAGCGGTAAATGGACACCCCCTAATTGATACGCGGACACCCCAATTGATACACGGACACCCCCCACTGATTGAGTTTAGTTCCCTCCTGATTAAGTTAGAATATCACGTAAATTAAGTTGTTTGCATCTACATCAGCGCGACCGCGCCCGCGCCTACGCCCACGCGTAGTATACCCGTTATTCTGTTCAAATGCTAATGGCTCGCAATAAGTCGATGTATCAACGCGAATAGGGCTAGCTGGACGGCCGCGGCGGCGCTCAACAGTTAGAGGCTAGGGTGGGGATAGGTAAGGCAAATGCGAGGTAATGTTTTGGGTATGGGCGCGCGACGGGCGCGGGCGCAGGCGCAATCACGGGCGTACTTGCAGAGGCAGTTTGTAGACATTAAGCAGAGGTAGCAGCACCCAAATAAGTTCACGCGGCGCCTTATAGGGTACAGCGCAATTAAGGTGTTACAGTTATAAAAGTTATATTTTAACAATTTAATTTTCGCGATACAGATGCAAACAACTTAAATTTATGTACTATTCTAACTTAATTGAGAAGGAACTAAACTTAATTAATTGGGGGTGTCTATGTATCAATTGGGGGGTGTCCGCGTATCAATTAGGGGGTGTCCATTTACCGCTTCCCTTATTCTATTATAAACACTGCATAGAGTTGTTGTCACGAAATTCAGATAGAGGGGTTTATTAATGCAATAGGTTAATTGATTAATGATCTTGTATCATATCTTTTTGACCTTGATCTGACGTGTCTTCAGTGACATATCTTCGTGCACGTGACTCGTGTACGTGACCCACGCCTTTAGAGAATACAGATTATCTAACAGTTATACGCCGCACAGTCAACTTCTAACTTCCGAAACTACTTAGCGTTAAAGCATAGTATTATAGTTAAGCCTAAAACTAGTTGTATAAAAGAAGCAATACGGGATTAATTAAAAAATCTTTACCCCAAAGCGTTATCTGTAACGGGACTAGCCCAGTTAGAGTAGGAATGTCTCGGTAAAACACTCGATAGATGAATTCCGACGCTTTAATCAAATTCTGCTAAATTCCACCGACTCGATCGAATTCCACCAAATTCCACTAACGTGATGGAATTTAGTTGAAACCTGTCGAAACCCACGTGCGTATATACCCACGCGTCTGCTGCTAAGACTCCCGAATATTTAGTTACAAGCTTCCTATATTACTTTCTCTTCTTTACGTAACGTCTTGTTCCTAGCAAGAGCTATATACCCTTAGATTTAGATAAAATTTATACTATTCCTTTAAATCTTCCCTAAAGTCTCTTCGCGCCCTTATATTACATTATATCTAAATAACCACTATTAAAATGGCAAACAAACTCAAATCCCCTATATTAATAAGTATTATGGCCCTAATTAGGGAACAGTTAACTATAATATAACAGTCCTTTATAGAAGCCTTAGCCTAACAGTGAGTAATATTAGAAGCTTAATACTAGTAATTAATTAGAGCAATCCGCAAAGAACTCTATAACCTTAAGGCACTTATATTAAAGACCCTAACAATAACACCTACAGACAAGATTAAAATAACTATATATAAACCCGGCCCGTTAAATGCAAACCCTAAACTAGTAATAGTAGCTTATGTCACGGCACTGACCTATTGTACACTGTCTCGTACTGTTTCCTACTGTTGGCTGGCCCACCATTAGCGCCTTGGCGGGCTGGCCCTACTATTTGTGTATAATACCCCCTTTCCATCTTCTTCTCCTC
>Ga0307507_10006303_pt1 | contig 18336 bp, 21 predicted proteins | sample 7_EM_MG_FD_207223 | JGI IMG/M metagenome (GOLD analysis project Ga0307507, IMG submission 207223) | Populus trichocarpa ectomycorrhiza microbial communities from riparian zone in the Pacific Northwest, United States - 7_EM | ecosystem: Host-associated > Plants > Roots > Unclassified | place... | reverse complement strand
GACAATGGAACTATTTAGCGGACGCTTTATCACGCCTTTATACAGAAGACAAAAGCTATCCTCATACTGTGCAAGACCCTACTCAAGAAGATTCAGAAAGCGACACTTCTCCTCTTACCCACTTCACCGAATCCAATCCAGAAGACATATCTCGATTCGAAGACCTCGAGGTTAACTACAACCACAACCACTCAGATCGCAGCAGTAACTGCAGTATCCATCGAGCTCCGCTTGACCCCAGCTAATACACAAATAAGGACCCTATCAACAATTGGGGTGACTATCACAGTATGCGCAGCGGCCGGAGTGATGAGGAAATAGCACATAGAGCCCAACACTGGTCACATTGTTTCGTGCTAATGTGCCCTGTTCAGGAAGATGATAAGATTAGGAAGAAGGTCTATGCAGGCGAGTTGAACAGCAGCCCCCCACTCGATGACCCCCAGCAAGGAGCAATGCAAGACGCTATGTATCCGGAGATCAATGAGGAAACTATCCTCTCCCCTCGACCTCGACCAGACTTGTCAAAAATCAAAAGAAGACTACATGAAGCCCTAGGCTGCACCACTACGAATGTCCCCTGCGAAAGCCCTGAGGGCCCGGTGCACCAGGACCCCAGACCCTCACCTACCAAGCCCCTCTATGGAGAGCCCCTTGCCTCCTCCAACGTTATCCCAGTTATTGAACCACCAAAGCTACCACACCACGACAGAAACCTCTACCAGGTATACAATGATATTGCAGAAGAGGAAGAAAGCGAGGTTACCAGCTGGGAAAGAAATGTGGATGAAAGAGATGTGGTTCAACCCATGAACGAAATGGAGACTATATGGAGGGAGCAGATGATCAAAGGGTACAGGAACGACCCTGTATACCAACTGGCTCAAGATTCTAGCAACACCTCCCGAGGTGGAAAAATGCAACATTACCGCATCCGTGATGGCCTACCCTATGCTACCACTCGAGGAGGAGAGAACTGTCTCTACATACCCAAGGGACATGGGATCAATGGAGAAACACTTAGGGAACTAATGATTATCGAGATCCACACCAAGGGACACCACAGCGCAGAAGGGAACCTCCGGTATGCATCTGGATATATCTACTGGCCGGAAATGCCAAAGGATTTCATGGACTTTGTTAGACAATGCGAGCTATGCCAGGCCAACAAAGAACGCCACACCCAACCAGCCGGTGATGCCCAAACCCTCCCTTTCCCCCCCGGGATATTTTCAAGCTATGGTATTAATTTTATAGGTCCCTTTACCAAATTGAATGGCCTGGATTCGGTCTTGGTAGTAGTGGATAGAGGAGTGGAATTCAGCTGGCTGATCCCAACATCGGTTACTGCAAAGTCACTACAGACTACTGAGCTACTCCGGCATCATATTTTTACGCCTCATGGAGTACCTACCTCAATTGTCAGTGATGCTGACCCACGATTCACCTCTAAGTTCTGGAAACAGACACTTAAGACTATGGGGATCGAACATATCATGGCTGCGCCCGGCCACAACCAAACGAATGGGCAGGCTGCACGGAAAATCAGGGAGCTCAAGACTGCCTTGAGCAACATCACCAACCTCCGTCCAACCAATTGGCTGACCTCCCTCCCTGAAAGGGCAGCATATTCTAACGCTGGCCACTCTGATACTATCAACATGTCCCCATACAAAGCGGTACATGGTCGAGACTACCCCCTTTTCGACACCTACTGAGTCTCCCCTCCTGCGGTCCCTGCCTCTGACGATTATTACAACAGACACCAGGAAATCAGGAACGCAGCCTACCAGGCTCTGAAACTGGCGAGAGTTAGATCTACCAAGACTGCAGCCAAGAGAAGGGGCGATGTTAAACATGTTAAAATTGGGGGAATGGTAATGATATTGGGTGACCAATTTGCGACGGAATCTGGCAGGTCCAGGAAGTTACAACCACGATGGAGAGGCATCTTTATCGTCATCGAATTCAATGAACATACCCAGAATTACACAATGAGCATGGATTCGAGGATATATCGATGACAGTGAGGAGTATTCCACTTCTCAGTTGTCAAACCCTACCACCCTAACGAGAATGAACGACTTCCTGGAAGGGCCCACACCCAACCGGCGCCTATTCTAATTGATAACGAAAAAAATGTGAGGTTGAGACCATTCTTGACCATAGGACGAGGCATAGCAGAGGACAGTTCTTGGTGAAATGGAGAGGGTACCCAAATAGCGAGAATAGTTGGGAACCAGTGGAAGGACTTGAAAACGCGGAAGACCTGGTTCGGGCATGGGGGACGGAAAACATGCCAGGAGAGCAATTTCCTACTGTATTTTCCGGTTATATTACATTTTGTTTTACTCCTACTAAGGATGGTTATGAGCAGCACTCTGAGGAGCCGACGGTGGATTTCGCTTTCTGGGAACCCCATTTGGACACCGACTATGATAGTGTGGAGATCTAGGTATCTTTGTTTTATATTTGAAATGATATTTTCATTTTGTTTTCGGAGTGTAACATGTACAGGTTACTGTTTGGTTTCGGGTATCATTTTGATACTTAGTATGTTTTATGATTGAGTTTGATACTTATGATGTTTTATGTTTGGTTTCGAGTATCGTTTTGATACTTAGTATGTTTTATGATTGAGTTTCATACTCATGATGTTTTATGTTTGGTTTCAAGTATCGTTTTGATACTTTGTATGTTTTATGACTGACTTTGATACTCATGATGTTTTATGTTTGGTTTCGAGTATCGTTGGATACTCAGGATGTTTTATTTATTGTGTCAAGGTATCGAGTGATACTTGATATGTTTTATCTAACGTTTCAAGCCTACTGTTTTGGGAGTCTTCGTGGTTATTGTTTGCAAGGTTCCGGTTAGCCTGACAAGTCTATTTAAGACCTGCTATTCTCCGGACTTAGAGAGGGCAGACTTCAACAGACAGAGTTTTCAATATACTTGGTTGAACAGTTACTTCATCAGTTCGCTTCGAGAATCCAATAAAACCGAACATCGTTAGCTATTAGAAACTACTTGGTAGTTGCGATATAGTAAGAGGTTTGTTACAACAACTTAGTTTAAGCCTGCGGTACTTAGTCTTGTTATATACCGCACTCTGGTAGAGAGATAGTATCGTTACTCTTTCGATTCCCGCCACCACCCTGGAGGCGATGACACCAGGGGATCGAAAAAACCAGTTGTCGCCCACGTCCACCACTGGCGACAAGAACTGGAAGCGCACCCAGTAGAGGACTGGGCCCCACAACAACAACCTCGTCAGCCAAGGGCCAGAAGGGCCCACAGAGAACTCACTAGCTGGGAGCACTGTTTTAACGACAACTGCAAGGAACACCGGAGGGAAAAGGTGGACACCGGATACAACCCGAGACAAGTCGGCGAAAAAGGGCCCCTGTCAAAGAATGACAGGAGGGAACAAAAGAAGAGAAAAGTCGTCAGGACACGACTAGGAGAGGATGGGAGGGAAAAAACCATTCCGGAAGTGGAAGCTCTGGAACAAACAATCTCGGCCCTATGAAGCCAACTCACTTGCCCGCAGAAACCATCGTTGCAAAGGACAACGACCTCAAACAAACCGATAAGGAAAAAAAAAAACTCCAATTACCCTACAATGGAACCAAACAGAGGATGCGCAAAATCAGGCGTATGCTGTGCAAGGAAGGAGTTTAGCATCGTGGGACCGATCCAAGAGGGGGAAGGGAGCTAATGGCACAAACGGTGACTAAGCAAGGCAGACTTTCACATGACCAATAGTTATTAGTCATCTGTTTGTTATCTTTCACACTATGAGATCAGTCGACTCCTAGGATTTTACATGACGACGCAATAGGGTGTCATTGGTTTATTGTGATTGGTTGATATTTGACATGATACACGATTGTGGTCATGTGATTTATGTATTTTATACATGACTCATAGTTATGAGTCATGGGTTTCACACATGTGACGCCGTTAGGGCACATGACTTGTTTTATGAGTTTTGATTGGTTGCAAGATAGGGCGTAGCTGAGTCTGACGAGTCAGCTGATAGATTTCACACCATCACTTACTATGAGTCATGAGTCACATAACGCAAGGGTATGAGTCACGCAGCGTTAGGGATGAGGGAAGAACCCCTATATAAGGGCACCCTCGGGGCATGAGATTTGGGTCACGAACCATCTCCTCGACACAACCCGCGATTGAAATCTCAACACCATGAGAATTCATCGTCAACATCGACCACTACCGCACTCTCAGTGAGCTGCACCCGCACTCTGAGTGAGCTGCACCCTCCCCCTCCCGCCTTACTTCCCTTATCCTGTTCTTGGGCCCTGGCCTCCTTGTTTCTAGGGGTCGTTTGGCTCAATCACCCCCTCTTTCGCCTGCGCTTCGCTGCCTCGCTTAGTGTTCGCAGGGTCGGCAACACCCTTTCACCCATGTTACAGACGGCTGGGACTATGGTTCGCAGTAGGAGAAAACCTTTCAACAGGCTACGGTCTATTTCTCCGTTCTCTTCACTTCCATTAGAGACTGCCTAGTCAGACACACACACGGTTACCGATAGTTTCCACGGTTATTGGGTCTACCCCTCCTCTCCCCCTCCAGGTTTCGTCCCGTTGCTCGGTTACAGCTACAGTCCATTCACTCGGCTGGCACCCTACTGCCTTGGCCGCCCTAGCAATTGCCACGGTCGCGCCCCTGGGTTACGCTCAGTCATCGTATTGCACTGCCTCCGTGGAGGATGTCAACGCCTTGGGTTCTCGAGTAATGTTTACAACCCCTCACGGTCCAAAGTGACAGTGTTTTGCAACGTCACATGGTTTATAGTGACTCCCGCACCCCCTTTGTTCTTCTTTCATTGTTGTTACTTATGGTTTCGATTAAGTGGTCTATCAATTATTTACTTTGTTGGTGTCTACGGCAAGGGTCTTCCTGTTGATTCCTCCCCATGTATTTATTTGATGTTTCTTATTCCGCCTCTTTAGTCGGAGTTTGATTTCTTATTTTGCGTCGCTGGTGTGCGGTTGGTCCCGTACCAGAGAGACTTTGGTTGATGGCTTTTTCCCTGGCGCCGGTTGGTTCACGGAGGTTTTTCTTTACCATAGCTACCGCTGCCCGTAGTCTTTGTACCTAGATGACGAATAAAACAAAGCACATGAAAAAAAAATAAAGTCAATAAAGAAAATAAAGAACAAAAAGAGGCATGAGATTTGGGTTCTTCACGCAACCATCTAAGTTCTTTCATACTCTATACTTTCAATATAAAGATCTTTACCCATCACGCTTTCGGGTATCAAGACACGACTGTCTTATAGGAGCCTAGCGAATGACTTTGCTAGATAGGAGTCAATGGACTTAGCCATTGCAACAGCCATCGGGCTAAAAAAACAGTGATCGTTAGAAGACTATCGGTTACCTACTGCAAGTATCACACGGAGAAGAGAGGATTGTAAGAATAACCCCAGCACCCCAGCCGAGTCCTACGCCCCTTACTTCAATGCTCTCACCCGCCGCCTCAGCCAGTCCTTCCCCGTCGGAAACAATCCCCGGCTTATGTTTACCCCGGCGCCAACCGCTGTACAGTTGGCAATTCACTCAACCCCGACCCACATCGTACCAGACGGCGACGAACAACTGTTCACCTTCATCAAGAGCTCCATGCTCAACGCGAGGGCAGTCGACATTGGCGCGGCCCAGTACCTTAACCACAGCCGAGCTACTGGGCTAACAAAGCAGGCCACTTCGGTGGTCGTCTCTGTTAACCCTGACGACATTCCCATCCTCCTCCTAGCCATATTCCTCTTCTCAACGCGGCTTAAGGTCGAGAAAACGAGCCAAGCTAACAGCTACACCCAATGCACCAACTGCTATCGATTTGGACACGCCTCTGCCCGATGCACCTAGAAACACACCACCTGCCCCTTCTGTGCCCTTCATCATACTCATTCGGCCCACAGATGCCAGAACCCCCACTGCCCCAAGGGTGGCGACTTCGAGGCAGTCTCCGCCGGCTGCCCCACTTCCCACCCCCACTACCCTAACTGTAACAACGACCACAATGCCTTCTCTACAGAATACAGGGCTAGAGCAGTCCCGCCTCCACAACCCAAGGCCCCCCCACCTTCTGACGAAGAACTATCTGACCCCTCCTCTGACAGTGAGGAAGCGATGGATGTGGGCGACAATGGCCACCCAGGACCCTCTACTCCCGAGGCCCCTTCAGCCCAAACCATCGACCTTTCCACCCCCCGACCCCTCCAACAAACCAGGGACGTTCCCGCCCCCCCCAGCGGGTCCCACCCAGCACCCACTAGCCAGGCCCCTCCACGGGTAACTCCTTCTAAACCCTCGGGTTCCTCCTAGAAATGATTAAAAAACCCTACGCCAACTCTCGCCATCGACTGGCTCCGGCGACCTACCTCACCCTCGTTCAGCACAACAGCCTGGGTAGCTGCCATGTGTTTCTTTCCTCGTTTTCCTCCTTGAGGGAAGGCCCCCCTGCCGATTTTGTTCTTTTACAAGATCCCCCCTCCTCCAAGGGATTCCTCCCCAGTTTTTCAGGTTTTAAATCCTTTGCCCCTCCCGTCGCTAGGCCCAGGGTGGCCTGCTACGTGTCCTTGAACTTTCTGCAAACATTTGGCGTACTTCCATTCTTCCCCCCAGAAACAGATGACTTTATGGCGTTAGATGTTTTACTCCACAAGGCTGTTTCAGCACGAACTTCCCCGGTTTTAAGATCGGCAATGCTTATTCCCGACCACTCTCTCCATACCCTCATTCGGTTTCCCCCGAGTCGTCCCTTTGGGACCTCTAGTATCCATACCTAGTCGCAGGCAACTTCAACATCCACAACGCAGCAATCCACCCTTCCCTGCTTCTCTCCGCAAAGGAGGAGAGCGAGTCCGCCCCCTACTTTGACCGAGCCACAGACTTAGGTTTCACTCTTCTCAATATCCCTGGCGTTTATACTTGGTTCCCCTTCACAGGAACCTACAGACCGAGCGTTATCGACCTGGCTTTTGCCAACCCACATATGTTCCCCACTTTCCATTCCTAGGACGCGTCGTCCCTCCCCTCCACAGGGTCGGACCACCTCCCGCTCTTGATCTCCATTCGCGCCCCTTGACCCAACAAGGATAGGCCCAGACCCCGCTGGCAAGAGGCCGACTGGCCAGGACTTAGGGAAAAACTCAAAAACTGGCTAATCACTCCCCCGCCTGATAACCCCTCCCCCAATCAAGTCGACCAATGCTGCTCCTCACCCCTCGCCGTACTCACGACGACAATCGAAGTCACTACACCCCGCTCACGCCCCTCTCCGAAGTCTAAGGCTTGGTGGACCCCACTCCTTACCACCCTCTGAAAAGAGTTCACAAAAGCAACCCGCAGGGCCAAGAAGCTCTGGACCCCAAACTCCTACACTATGGCGAGACAATCCCAGCTTGGCTACTTTAAAGCCATCAAAAGAGCTCAGGCCTCCTCCTGGGCCGATTTCCTTGCCAAAACCTCCCCTAACAACATTTGGACGGCCAAACAGTTGGTCCCCCCTAGAAAAACCGCCAGGTTTCCCTCCCTCCCCGACGCCTCGGACCCAGTCGCGATCAACAACGCGCTTCTGGGCCATTTTTTCCCCCCTAAAGACCCACTTCACAGCAGAGGACGCCTAACAAAAAACCCCTCGGCCACCCCCCTTACCAAGGAAGATATTAAACTTGCCCTCTCCAAGTCCTCCCCTTCCTCAGCACCAGGCCCCGATGGGGTCCCGTACGCCGTGTGGAAAAAAGTCAACCTAATCAATTTCGCGATCATCCTCGAACTCCTCTCCCCCCTGGTGACATTCGGCTACCACCCCCTCTCACTAAAAACTGCTAACGGGGTGGTTCTGGACAAGCCCGGCAAGGCCTCCTACGATTCCCCCGCCACCTTCCGTATTATCCTCCTCCTCAAAACCATCTCAAAAAGCCTTGAGCGGGTAATGACGGTCAGGTCCAAGGGCCTCCTCCATCCTTACCAATCCGGCTCCTTGCCGGCACTCAGATCCTCCGACGCCTGCCTCTCTCTCATGCACGAGATAACAACCCTCGAAAGGTCCAGGCTCAAAGTCTCTATCCTTTTTCTGGACATCAAAGCCGGCTTCGACAATGTCAACGCCTCCACCCTCTGACCCAGACTCCTGGCCTCCCACGTGCCCTTGTATATGGTCGATTGGGTATCCTCCTTTCTGTCGGAAAGAACCTGCACCCTAGTCTTCCAAGGCTCCCCCAACCTCTCCTCCCCGGTTTCCGTTGGCACCCCGCACGGATCCCCCATCCCTCCCCTCCTCTTCCTCCTATACATCACCCCCCTTCACATGTCGATACCGAGAGGCCTCATGAGCTCTTACGTTGACGACTTTTCAATCATGGTAGCCTCCCCCTCCCATAAGGGTAACATACGCAACCTTCAAAGGCTATTCTCCTGCATAGCAACAAAGGGCCCAGACATTGGCGTGTCCTTCTCAGTCCCCAAAACCGAACTGATCCACTGGTGCACCCCAAGCGAGGGAACACCCCCCTCAACAGCCCCTATTGAGCTAGCGGGCCACCTCTTTCATCCCTCCGGGGTGGTCAGGTGGCTAGGATACTGTTTCACCCCCACTCTCACCTCCCCACACCACTTCAGGGACAGGCTATCCCTAGCCCAAGCTCTCTTCCCCTTTGTCAAACGCCTCTCCTCCCCGGGGGCAGGCGTCCGGCCTTTCCTCTGCCACCGTATTGTCAACGGCCTCCTACTCCCTATTTTGACGTACGGAGCAGACCTCCTCACCCCGAACTACGCCACGCTTAGGAGCATGAACAGCTTCTGGCACAGAGTCCAGAGATGGACAACGAATTCTTTCTTCACGACTCCTACGTCCATCCTGTCTCGCGAGGCCTGCCTCCCCCGATCGCTTCCTACTGCAGGTACAGAAGGCACCTAGCTGCCCCCAGAGTTGCCTGCGCCCCCCCAGACGCAAACCCTGCCTCAGCCAGACTCCCACAATCCTTCCCCTCCCTATCCTTCTTCAGAGCCCAGGACTCGTCCAGGCACCTCACAAGAGGCCTCTCCTCTGTGTACATCCCCCTTGACTGGCGGACAGAAATTCCCTCTCCACCGATAAGAAAACACCTCCAGATTGACGCCCTGGCACACCTCACCCTGCCTCTGCAAGCAGGCCTCAGACACCTCCCTGTGGTCTTGCACCCCCCCCCCCAGCCGGGAACAAACTTACCCCCCCCAGACCTCCTGAAATGAACATACCAGCCCCTTCGGGCCCGCGCCAAAAACACGCTCCTCCAGGATTGGGCCGCCGATGACCCCACACCCTGCTACTACGAATACCCCACCTCCGTCTCGCCACACCCCTTCATGGGACTGGGGGAAGTTTGTGGCAGGGAGAATTCCCCAAATGCGAGCGGCAAAGAGCTATTTGGCCGCCCACCCCTCCTGGTTCAACGAGAACCCAGACCTATCCAGCCCCCGCTGCGAGTTGAACCAGAAACCTTCCACCACGCCATCCTCACCTGCCTCTCCCGCGCAAGGAACGGAGACCTCCTACTGAACAAGGTCTCCTCCCTCGGGCATGCAGCCGCAACGTGGACCGAACCCCACCTTATACGAGCCTTGGGCGAGTACATTACGACAACGAAGACCGGCTTTCCCCCGGAGATGATCCCCGAACACTACCTTGCCCCCTCCTCCTCCCCCCCCCCCCTGCTCGGAACTGAACCAAATTTCTTTATGAGAGCTTTTTCTTTTGATAGGGATGTTTGGGCAGTTTGATTTCCTTACATATATCTTTCCTTGCAAAAAACGCCTCAATGAGGTGTAGTTTGTGCGTTGTATTTTCCTTATATTTTTGTGCCCGAAGAGGTCGAGAGGCGGACGGTTTTTGGCTAGATAACTTCAGCTACCACGGAGGAATACGGAAATGGTTTCTTTTGTTGTTTGTTTTGATTTATAGGTTTTGTTCTTTTTATAGCTTGCGCTGCACGAAGCTTCTTGTACCTATAAACAATGAACCCATGATACAAAAAAAAAGAAAAAAAAAAGGCATGGGATTTGGATTCTTCACACAACCATCTAAGGTCTTTGATATACTATACTTTCAATACAAAGATCGTTATCTATTACGCTTTCGGGAATCAGGACACGACTGTCTTATATGACCCCCACAATCAACGTTGCTCTATAGACGTCAACAGACCTAGCTATCGCAACAGCTATCGGGCTAAGAAGAAGTGATCGTTAGGCGACTATCGGTTACCTGCTGCAAGTATCAGCAAGAGAGGAAAGGATTGTAACAGTAACCCACATTGGCGACCATATAGAGGAGACCCTATTGACCCAGAAGTCACGATAATGGCTGAAGCAATAGGAATAGCCATCGCGAACAGTGGTAATCGACAAGCTGACACCCTACTCCCATTCACAAACCGAAAGGACCACAATATTAAATTTTGGTTACTGCAATGCGAGGACCACTTCAAAAGGACCCCTAAACAGTCGAGAGCGGATCAAGACCGAATTAAATATCCGCTGGGAAGGATGGAAGGAGAAGTCGTGTCGGCATTCGCATTTGCCTGTTGAAATAAGATGACCGGAGAACACGGCCACCTGAAGATCGAAGGTTGCGAATTTTGTGAGGCTTTCAGAGGACAGTGCCTCCTACGTTTTGCACTCATGCACGAGGGAGAAAGATCCCCAACATTAATGAGAAAAGTTACCTATAAAGGTAACATTGACTGCTACCTACTCAAATGGGAAACCACAACACCCCTGTAGGAATGAGTGGAGTCAAATGGCGACAAATGGTAGAACAGCATATCCCGAAGGACGCACTGCGTCCACTGTCCACTGAGGAATATGCGACAGACAGTGCCTGTATTATTGCACTAAGAACAGTCTGCAGACCGGAAGAAATATTCATGGAACAACTCGCCTTACAGCACAGCAGCTCCGGTAACTCCCGAAACGACTCAGGAGGGAAAAGGAAGAGAGAAGAAAAGGCTGTCACAAAACCTAGGAAACAAAGAACGCAATATTCTGCCGAAGAAAAAGCGGCCTAAAAAATAAAAATAGAAGCCGAAAGGAAAGGAAAGGGCCCAGCACTAGCGCAGGGAAAAGTAGAACATACGGAGTGGAATAAAGCCCATGAAGGGATCAAGGACGAAGAAGTCCACGATCGGGAAAGGTCACAACAGTGTACCCGTTGGGGAATGAATAACTACAAATGGGCAAACGCTAGGAAAACAAAACAAGTATCCGCGATTGGCACGCAACCGCGAAAATAGTTTGGTCAAGACCACGGCACCCTACTTCCCGGCAATGGAAAGCCGGCTCTATCACCATCGTTCCACGAGCCCAAACCTCGACTGTTACCAGACAAAAGTCACCAGAAGGGATACCCTGTGTCAATCAAATTGAGAGACCCTTGACATGAGATTTTAGCGACATGGAGTTAACATAAGTTACTCCTGGCACCAATGGTGATGGCACTTCAGTACTCGCAGAATGCCCTCCCTCCGAAATCAAAATCAAAAATGAGAGACTATGTAAGCGACTCCTGGGTGGTGGCGGGAATCGATAGGGTGACGATACTATCTCTATACCAAAGTGCGGTATCTAACGAGACTAAGTACCGGAGGCTTAGACTAAGTTGTCGTAACAAACTTCTTACTATATCGCAACTACCAAGGGGTTCCTAATAGCTAAGTATGTTTGGGTCTTACTGGATTCTCGAAGCGAACCGAAGAAGTAACTGTTCAACCAAGTATATTGAAAACTCTGTCTGTCGACGTCTGCTCTCTCTAAGTCCGGAGAATAGCAGGTCTTAAATACACTTGTCAGGCTAACCGGAGCCTTGTAAACAATAACCATAAAGACTCCCAAAATGGTAGCCTTGAAACGTTACATAAACATATCAAGTATCACTCGATACCTTAACACAATAACTAAAACATACTGAGTATCAAACGATACTCGAAACCATACATAAAACATCATGAGTATCAAACTCAATCATAAAACATAGTGAGTATCAAACGATACTCGAAACCAAACATCAAACATCATGAGTATCAAACTCAATCATAAAACATACTGAGTATCAAACGATACTCGAAACCAAACATAAAATATCATGAGTATCAAACTCAATCATAAAACATACTCAGTATCAAACGATACTCGAACCCAAACAGTAACCTGTACCGGTTACAGACTACGACAAGTAGATCGGACATCACCCGGAAGGCAAAAGAGAACAAAGCGGAATGAACTGGGCAAAGTAAATCTGGTACCCAGATGAACAAACAGAGTAAGCATGGCAATAAGAAAAAGAAACTTAGTATGACCGGTCCAACGAGGACCCCATGGAAAGGTTCATACTAGCGCTGGCTAGCAGAACGAGGAATGGCTCCTCGAGAGCAGGCCCCGGGAATCTTACACCCGGACCGATGACGTGAGTGATAGGACACATAAGTTGAAGTACCTCTATACTATCTAACGAATACAAGGTCCGGCTGAAAGATAAGATTTGAGTTCGCGGATCTGGCTTAGAATCACTTTATACCTCAACTAAACCGCTAGAGATCTTGCTAGCATATAGTCAGAGAACTGGTACACCAGAGGTTATGGGAATTCCTGGGCAGGAAGTAAAGCCCGCTAGTAGTGGGCTGCCCGATAACGAAGTAAGAAAACATGTTTTGTTTTGTCTGAGGAGACCTCAAGTGTCGAAACTACGTGGGTGTAGTAACAAACCCCTGTTACCTATACCCGAAAACAGGATAAACGATGAACAAAAACGCCAGAACACACTGCCGATTGGCAAACGACTCAAAACTCACGTCCCTAAACCCTCACACTACGAATGCCCAGAAGGGCCCGCATTTATGGAAGCAGCCTGTAAGCGAATACGCATCCGAGCAGTCCTTGACTCAGGATCAAATATTTTTTTGATCAATCAACACTTGGTCGAACACTTCGACATACCTTATGAAATCAGCCAGAAAGCCCTAAACATCCTAGCTTTCGATCGCGAAATTAATTCATCAGGAGGAAAACACTTCACACATCCTATCATCCTCGAAATCACCAGCAATGACCACCGCACGAGCTTTTCTTGTGTGGTAGCAGCGGCCGGGAGATATGACCTAATCATCCCATTCGGATAGTGGCACAAGGAACACCCCATGGCTAATATCGACAAGCCCCAAAATTGGACATTCACCGAACAGTACTGTCTAGAACAAGTCGAAGATGAAGGAGTAGGAGGAATGTTTGAGTGGGATGAAACGGTGGCCTTTGACGAAGAAGCTCAGTATGTTGGCAGGACATGTCTACAAGAGGACCCAAATCAAGTATTGCTGGATAAAATACCACAAGACTACAAGGACTATCACAAACCATTTCTCACAGCAACGGCAGAAAAATTAGCAGAGCGAAGAACATTCGATCACGCGATAGACCTTAAACCAGGCGCTGAACCACCCTGGGGACCGATATATCCGATGTCTGCATATCACCTAGATACACTAGACAAATATCTAAAAGAAATACTGAAACAAGGAAAGATTGTCCACCGTAAATGCCCCGCAGGAGCTCCAATCCTATTCGTCCCAAAACCAGATGGAAAATTATGGCTCTGCGTCGACTATCACCCCCTCAATAAACTTACAATTCTAACCAAGTACCCACTACCATTAATGGGGGAATTAAAAGAGTGCGTCGCAGGAGCCAAGATATTCACCAAGTTAGACTTAAAAGACGGATACCACCTGTTAAGGATCCGGGAGGGAGACGAATGGAAGACTGCATTCACAACCCGATACGGTCACTTCGAATACAAAGTCATGCCATTCGGACTCGTCAACGCTCCTGCAACATTCCAAGCAATGATGAACAAAATCCTAAGAGACTTTGTTCACCACAGAGTGGTCGTCTACCTAGACGATATTCTACTATACTCAGAAAATGAAGAGAAACATATCAAATTAGTCAAGAAACTCCTGGCAAAGGTGGAGGAACACCAACTGGCGGTATCGGTAACCAAAGCGGTTTTCCACGTTGAATCTGGCAAGTTCCTAGGAGACATGGTGGGAATTGACGGAGTTAGAATAAGTGAGAGAAAAGGCGAATCAGTAATGAATTGGAGAGCCCCGCAATCAGTAAAGAAAGTACAGATTTTCATCGGTTTTGCAAATTTTTACCGACAGTTCATCAAAGACTTCTCCAAAATATGCACACCAATAACCAAGACACTGAAAGGAGACAAAGCCAAATTTCACTGGGGCACGAAACAGGACGAAGTGTTTACGGAACTCAAGAGGCGATTTTTCACCGCTACTATTTTGGAACACTTCTACCCCGAAAGAGGAACGGTGGTGCAGACGGACGGAAGCAACTTTGCACTCGGATGCGTACTATCGCAATGCAATGACAAAAGCCTGCATCCACTGGCATTCCACTCCAGAAAGCTGAATTCCACAGAAAGAAACTACGAGATTCCCAACAAGGAAGTACTCGCGATCTTACCGGCCTTTAATGAATGCAACCACTACCTGCTGGAAGCCGATAAACCTGTGACGGTATACACCGACCACCAAAATCTGCAAAGATTTCTCACGACGAAAGTTTGGAACCAGAGGCAAATCAGGTAGGCACAGAGACTGGCGGATTACCATTTCAAAATTGTATACTGTCCGGGGAAAAAAGGACGAAAGCCAGATGCACTAAGCCGACGGTGGGAGTACCGTCCTCAGGAGGGAGCTAAGCATAGCGAAGAGTCAATATTGAAACCTGAACACTTCCAAATATCACTTATCCACGAAGATGATGAAGATGAATGTTACATCTCGGAGCCTGAACCCGCCATAAGAAACGGAGTCAGGGTTAAGCGACTGTCAAACAAAGCTATACTACCAACCAAAGGATCAAGGCTAGAGGCAGGACACGACATCTACGCAATAAGTGAGTTCAATATTCCTTCACAAGGACAAGTCTTAGCGGAAACGGGAATAGCTATTGGACTCCCAAAAGGAACCCATGCCCGAATTGCCCCACGAACTGGCCTAGCAAGTAAAAAAGACATAGCAATCAACGGAGTCGTTATCGACGCAGACTACACTGGCGAAATAAGGGTTATTATGATTAACCAGGGTAAAGCAGATTGCCGAATCCAGGAAGGAGACCGAATCGCGCAACTCATTCTTGAAAAAATCAACACATCCGACATGAGTGAAGTAGATGAGTTGGCGTAGACAGAACGAGCGGACAGTGGTTTCGGGAGCACCGAGATGTCCACAAAACGTACAATATTAGTCACAAACGCCCAGCCCATGATATGCTTTCTGCCAGCAGACTTCAGTAACAACGAATACTTCGACGTCGAAGATATTGGCAACCATCCTAAACTAAGACAAGAGCATGTCATGATGTCAAGCACTATCATTTCACAAGTAAAAATGAAAGTGTTCGAGGCCAACTTCATATCAACGGTGGTAGCGGCAAGCGAAAGGGACCAGGAATGGATGGTGAGGAAAAGGGAACTCAATAGACGAGAAAACGAAGGAAAAGAGTTTCCAAAAAACTGGACGAGTAAAGACGGACTGCTCCACTATAAGAATCGGCTGTAGATCCCAGCAAACGAGCAATTTCAAACAACCATCGCAAAAAGATATCAAGATTCGCAAGTGGCAGGGCATTTCGGACAAGAGAAAATCGTTGAAATCATCAGCAGGGACATTTACCGGAAAGAACTTACGGTATGAATAAACGACTACGTAAAGTCCTGTGGCGAATGCCAACACAATAAGTCACCAAGGCATGCACGATATGGATTACTACAACTACTACAAATCCCCTTCGCGGCATGGACTTCAATCTCGACAGACTTCATAACCCATCTACCAGAATCACAAGGTCAGACACAGATCATGGTGGTTGTAGATTGGTTCACAAAAAGGGGACACTTTATCAGTTTGAAGTAAAACGCAACCGCAAAAGACGTGGCCAACACATTCTTACGAGAAATCTGGAAACTTGACGGTCTACCCACGGAAATTATTTTGGATATGGATGCCAAGTTTGCAGGACAATTCTAGGAATCATTATGAAAGTCGCTAGGCATAAAACGAAAAATATCTACTGCATATCACCCCCAAACAGAGGGCCAGACCGAAGGAACCAACCAGATGCCGGAAGGATACCTACGCATGCATCAGAAAAATGTCGGAGCGTGGTCTAAGGAGGTCCTGAAAGCTCCTGGACCAGCAAGGGGGGTTGTGGTCCCTGTGGTCCACCTGGTCCACTCCGATCCATTCTGATCCACACTTTTTGAAATTTTACCGAAAATGTGGACCACGGTGAATTAGGGTGGACCAGGAGGACCAAGGGGACCATAACCCCCCTTGGTAAACCAGGACTGGTTTTTACATTTTGCTGATGAATTTCGTCAATTACGACCATGATGACTGGTATCAGTTACTACCACTAGCCGAACACGCGTACAACAACTCCACCACCAACGCACATGGAATGTGACCATTGTACGCCAATTACAGGTTCCACCTACAGACAGAGTGGATGAAGGAGCGGGAAGCTCCAAACCCTGGAAGAGAACTATACGCGCACTGGATGCAGGTAATCCACCAACATGCAAAGAATGCGCAACAACAAACTGGAGAAGAAATGAGCAACTAATACGATGGGGAGCCCGTCAACAACCGGACATTAAGGTTGGAGACTTAGTACTGTTAAATGCAAAAAACATCCGCACCAAGCGACCTACCAAAAAATTAAGTCCCAAAATTCACTGCCTGTTCAGAGTATTGGAAGTCAAGAAAGGGGAGCGCGCTCTCAAGCTAGAAATATCACCGACGTGGAAAATCCACCCAATATTTCAGGTTTCGTTGTTGGAGCCTTAGCGAGCAGCAGGGCGAGAAGGAAGAGAACTGCCTCCACGAGTTCCGGAGGATATCGACGGAAACCTCGAATGGGAGGTAAAACAGATTGTGAAAAGTGAAGTCATCACTTACACCAGGAAAGTTGAGAGACATAATAAAGACTTCAAGGGACTTCATTACTTTATTAAATGGAAAGATTGCGCAGGGGACGAAAATACATGGGAACCACCGGAAGGGCTACGAAACGCTAAGGAGCTGGTAGAAGAGTTTCACAGGCAAAATCCGGAAATGCCCAGACTAGCCGCGGTGGAATGATGAGGAAAGGTTTTCCTTGTGTGGCAGAGCAAACGCATGAGGTTTTTTACCCTACTACTTCGAGTTCGAAAAGAATATCAAAAAAGGTTATTCTGGGACGAGACCTAGGAGGAGGGAGCTCGTGTTAGGCATACGAAGAATGTCTTAGTGGTAGCCGGTAAGGTGACTTATGATACCGGACTAGGCCTTATGCTGGACTGGTCTTAGATGGAGAATCTTGTCTAGGAAGGCTCGTGATAAGGTGTAACTAAGTTACTCGCGTAGTGTAAGGATAATGAGGAAATAATAATTGTTAAACTTATTATATTAATAAGATCTCTTCTCCGGTGCTTGATGATTCTGTTTAAGCGAGGGAGGCACTTCAATATTTATATTCCGCGTCTGAGTGTTCGCAGGCTACATGTTCTAACCATACTAACTAAGTATTGACCGAACTAAGTTCTCTGAACTCCTAAGTGCGAGCACCTCTTGACCCTGACAACTGTTCGAATCCATGCTCACATTATGAAGACATAGACTGCCATTTTATCGTGAAGGTGTGTCAATCCCGCAGATAATAGGTCAGTCTAGAGTAGACGTAGCCGACTAATGCCAACGTAATAATACTTCTTCACCGAACCATATATAAAGCGGCCAACTTCAAAGGTGTCAGACCATTCAATGCGCGAGAGTCTGTTACTCTATGCGCATCACGTTTCCGAACTGACTTATGGTAGCAATCGCTCGAATAGCAATTTGCGCTCACTATTTTATGTTCGTACTGACTGGTTCTGAGCGGGCCCGGAGGTCTCTGCTATGTGTCTTCTGATATCGTCATACGATATTTTACTTAAGTGTTTATTCTGATTCCGTCCGTCATCTTAGAGAACTGTCGTTCTTACCCTATGGGCATCCTAAAACGGGAACGCACATTTAAATCTCTCTGACGTCTTTGCGCTATTATCGCCGTCATTCTATGACTTGTCGCATAATTATATTTTAACTAATAATAACTATGACACGGCTGTGAATCGAACACGTGACCTTATAGTCGGAGGCACGTGACTATCATCTTAAGCTAGACCGAGATGTATCTGGTACTTTGTATTTTTTACTGTTTGGT
>Ga0307507_10006302_pt1 | contig 18338 bp, 18 predicted proteins | sample 7_EM_MG_FD_207223 | JGI IMG/M metagenome (GOLD analysis project Ga0307507, IMG submission 207223) | Populus trichocarpa ectomycorrhiza microbial communities from riparian zone in the Pacific Northwest, United States - 7_EM | ecosystem: Host-associated > Plants > Roots > Unclassified | place... | reverse complement strand
CAAGGTAGATGAAGGCGGCGATAGCGACGCCTGGGATGGTGTAATATCCGAATAGGCTGACTAGTTGAAAGGGGAGAAAGAAGAGATAGATCCAAACGGTGCTAATCGGACGACGTCAGGGCCCCATGATACTAAGATGCGGAAGGGAGCTTACTGTCTGTTCGACAAAAGAGACAATCAGTATTGCGGAAGCAAGTTAAGTGACCCCTGAAGTTACCTGATATGAACCGAATAAACACTGTAAATGACAGTTGGTCAGTAGCAATAGGATGTGCGGATCGACGCACAATGGCAGAGGAGTAGTAAGAATGCGCTCAAGCCCTGCGAAAATGTTTATGTGCGGAGCCAGAAGCGCGGATTAGAGACGTACCACTAAGACTGTCTTCCATCGCAGCAACAGCGTTAATCATAGGCCCCATGCTGGAGCCTAATAGGAACCTTCAAAAAGAGAAACACTCATTGAACGGACGAACGAACCAGGAACCGTGCCCCTATCTTCCAAGACGCTGAACCACTCGCTGAGGCATCGCAAGATCTCCAATGGCAAATTCTCTCCACTACCTGCGACTCTGGGCCGGTGCTTGTTATACAGACTTGATTGAACGGGTCCCTGCCATCGGCGCTGGTGTTTTGAAGACGCACCGGGGTCGAATTCCTAAAAGCAAATTAGATCAGGCCCAACAGGAACGAACCACTCACAGCATCGCATGACGGCGGTAATTCCCGAGAACGCCGGGGATGGAGCCATTGAAACAAGGCTGCCAACCCAGGAAAAGGAATGAGGTCTGACGATATTTTGTCCATTACCGTATCTGCGGGTGGTTGCGTCGAAGGTAACAAAGATTGATGCTGACTTTGACCGGAGAGATGAGAAGAATGAGACGTGCTGCGCCTTAGAGGCGGCAGATGGGAAGGTCGAGGAGGAGAGCTTGATGTGAGCTTGGTATGGTTGAAGGTACCATAAGTGTTGATCGCTGGGATCACTGGATCGGTAGGTTCCAGCGAAAGATCGGGAGAAACGGAGCGGGCACGAAGGGGTGGTTCTTGAGAATGCATGTAGGTTTTCGCCGTGATACGTTGTGCCTTTCTAGATAAGGGCAGAGCCGAGGTCAGCGCGTGTTGGATGTTCTGATCGTCACTGTGGTCATGCTGGGATGACGGTCCGTCAGGAAACGCGAGGATAGTAAATAGGAGATTACATCGTGCATAGGCCTGATAAGATGGTAGAGGTCTTCATAATAGATTCCAAGCTCGCCTTGATCATCGTCAATAGGTATTCAAGGTGTCACATGGCGAAAGAAGCACCTCGAATGTGATGTTTGAGAGAAACTGCATATCTATGAACAGGTAAGTGTGAATATGAAAGAAAGTATAACAAACGCACCCCTCAATAAGATCCAGCGCCATACGTTTCTCCGCCATGACTTTATTCATCTCCTGTATCGAGCGCTGGCACTCTCCGGATTGGGTCTCTTGGGGGGTTTTGGGAGTGAGACGCGGAGGTACGTGAAACCAGACGAGGCGACCAAGGGTTCGCGCATTTCGAATCACGTCTGACCAATATGTCCGGCCCAGCCAATAACGTTCGTACCTACGACAGATTCAGGAGTGGTTGATGCAAAGGCTTGAGAAGGACTCGTACCCGCTCATGGCCCTGTATGAGATGACGAAACCGATTACGACGCCTACACTTCTGAGTATGAGCTGTGCTTCCTTGACAACCGAGACGTACCGAGAACTGTCAGCATGACATTCGGGATCTCCAAAGGTATAACCCCTCGCATAGAAATCATAGTAATTGCTGTGAAAAGCGTTATTTCAATGGAATAGACGCAACTCACGTTGCACTCACCTGAAGCAAAGAGGGTGTGAAGCAGAACCGCTGGCCAAATTCTCCAGATCTGTCAAGTCACATGAATCGTTGAATATCGATAAGAAATCGTGCCCGTTCACGTACCACAGATCCACGCCCCAAAGTCCAAGCTATCAAAGAGTACGCAGGAACGTGAGGTATCGGTTCAAACGCGGTTAAGCTGGAGCCAGAAGCTGGCAAAAGTAAGTGATTGCTCGTGCTGGAGCGTCTTTGCGCCATAGCGCCAGAAACGAGAGTTTTTCGAAAGGAACGACGATGTGAAAGACTGAAAGAAGGACGCTGAAAGTTGAGAAAAATTGGAGCACAGGGGTTGATTATGTAAATAATATTATGGCCGTGGGACATCAAATTCAGGGGCTACATACATAACTAACTTCCGCCACCCACGACCGCGGCGTAGCTTTTCAATGGCATTCGCTGTCTAACATTGGCGCGGGCTTGCTGCGAAAACGATTGATGTTATAGGTATAATAGAGCCATAATTTTTTCAGACCAGCTCTTCTTGGCGCCCCGCACGGTGTTTTTACTTCGACAGAACCATCGCCATCCGTCGCTCCCACTACTATACACTCAGTGCGACCAAGTCGTCTTTCTTAATTCGCGTATTAACACCTTCGGCAGAGCATCCATGACTGACAAGAAGCTCGATCCTTGTGCCTATCCATCCGCGGTCGAGGTCGAGTGGAATGAAACTTTGCAGCATCTCGGAAAGAAGATGGCAATTTATCGACAGGCAAAGATGGGAGGTAACGGTCAAGGGATAGGTGGTGCTGCGGAGGATGTCGCCCTAGCTATGGAGGACGTTGCGACCAAGCATCGTGATCTCAAATTCAAGAAAGTGTATCGTGCGAAGGCCGACAAAATTCGCAAGTCTACGGGCGATAATCGTGAGGCTGTGGTTGAGGACATTGGGAAGGGCTTGTTGGTCCTCCTCACGACGCCGTTCGCCCTCGCTGGAGCTATACTCGGCGGGGTTGGTCAGGTACTTGGTGGGGTAGGGTCAATGTTACGGGGTTTGGGAAAAGTCGTCAATAGGCCCAGGGAACTGGTAGGATGAAGTTGCGACTTGGAATTGTCAACTCCATAAAAACGTCATGGGTTTACTTACCCCCTGTATTCAACTTCTTGTCGACGGCCTCGGCGTTACAAGTATCTGTCCCATAAATTGGCACTTCACAAACATAAAGAAGACCAGCACAAATTCCAGCACAAATATTCTCTTTGATCTGTCGGACGACCAGTGATAGACTCGGCGACTTGCGTCAATATCCTAGCGACGTTTGCTTCTTATCTATCCCCTGCCGATCGAACTCTAGCCCTCTCTTCCCAAAAGCGCCGGATTAATACTGGCCTCTTCGTCTCCCCCAGCGGCGTGTGGACGATCCGAGCCAAACAGTCCATGTAAGTGCACAGGGGCGGCTTTATTCACCGTTGCGATATAAAGCTGGAGGATTCGAAAGTCATCGCCAACAGTGCGCTCTAGCCTAACCGCAAAAGGTATCAGCTTATGGTACATCGAGGTAGTAAAATAACAATCGTCCGTACTTGGCGCTGAACGAGACACTCTCCACCCTTTGCGCAGGCCCGACACGAATTCTAAATTTGAGGTTGCGAGTGACGGTCAAAAACCCCGCGACAATTCCACCTCCTTCCTTCCGAGTCAATGACGTCAAATTAGATCATTCATAACATAACTCCATTAAGCATCTCATACCTCTGGAATCTCAAAGACGTCCTTGAAAAGCACCTTCGCGAGGCGAGCGCCCTCCCTTGCTCTGACCAAATAGTCTTTCAGCCCAGGAAGGAGGACAGGGTTGTGATTGATCCAGATGTCGAGGCCTGCCTTGTTCGACTCGGAACACAATTCTGATTCCAATTCCGCCTCCAACGCAGATTTCTCTGGAAACGTTTTATGCGCGAACAATGAGTCAAGAAACTCGGGTTCCTCATTGGGGTCGTAAGACTCGTAGAGGTATTCAAGTGTTTTCTGCACAAAGGACGTTAGCACGCCAGGGGTTATCTTATCCATTTGGAACTTGGCAGCGTAGGTCGAAACGGTGGTTGAGTCACGGAATGACGTGTGTGTCACACTTGCAGACGTGACACAATGGCACTCATTTCTTTGTTGTTTCTTTGACATGCTCCTTGTATTACGGCACTCCTGTCTCTATTTCCTCCAATGCTGGTGCCACGCCCTCGAATACCTGCCTTGAGGGTTGACGCAAAAGCGTTGACACGTTAAAGGACTCTCTGGGGCCTTCAGTCGTTCTCGTCGACCGTTTGCTCAAGCCTCACCGGCACCCCCGGCCGCCGCTCGCCTCAACCGTGCTCCCAATTCCAAACCCGGAGAACTCAGCATTCAATCCGCATTTCAAGACCTCCAGTGATAGACCCATTAGTCTAATCCTAATTAATTTTCTGAATTTTGTCTGACGCATGAGTGCTTTTCACTTGTCGCCCCACATAACACTCAGTAAATAGCGAAGTCGGACATTAGTCACGAGAAAGTCACCAATTAGAGGATGTTTGACAAAATGTCATTTTTTTTAAGCGTTTCTGACTATGCTCGTAATACAATAGTCATACATTAGTCTCACACTGCAAATCATATATTATGCCACAGTCATGTACTAGTCATATAATAGTCATTGATGCTTGGGCTCAATTTGGATTGGGAAATAGGCTGAATAAATTTATATTTGAATTATATTTGACTACTTTAGAGAATACATGTAGTGGGTCTACAGCCTAAGTATAGTATGAAGATGGTGGAGTGTATCCTATGACCCTAACTATGACTTTACTTTATATCCGGTCTACCTGACACACGGGAGGAGAGCATTTGTCGAGGGATGAGACTGTCCGTCAAGGCAGGGTAAGGGAAGGGGGAGGCAGTTCATTGAGGGAAGGAGGGGACAGTTTGTCGAGGGAGGGGGGAGACTGTTCATCGAGGGAAGGATGAGGTGAGGGAGGGAGGAGGCCGTCAATCAAGAGAAGGAGGAGGCCGTGTGTTGAAGGAAGGAGGAGGCTGTTCGCTGAAGGAGGGTGGGAAGCCGTTCGTCAAGGGAGGGGAGCCCATCAGCCAAGGGAAGGATGGGGCCGTTCATCGAGGGAGGGAGGATGCCAGCCATTTGTCGAGAGAGGGAGGATGCCAGCCATTCGTCGAGAGAGGGAGGACGCCAGCCAAAGCCGTTCGTCGAGGGAGGGGAGCCCATCAGCCAAGGGAAGGACGGGGCCATTCATCGAGGGAGGGAGGATGCCAGCCATTTGTTGAGAGAGGGAGGACGCCAGCCGTACATCGAGAGAGGGAGGACACCGGCCATACATTGAGAGAGGGAGGACACCAGCCGTACATCGAGGGAGGACGCCTGCCGTTCGTCAAGGGAGGGAGGCCGCCGTTCATTGAGGGAGGGAGGCCGCCATTCGTCGAGGGAGGGAGGAGGCCGTTCATTGACTTATCAATGTAGTGGGAGGGAAGAACAATGAATTTCCGTGTTGGGAAATTCAACATGATTACATGATGTCGGAGTTTCAATGGAATTAGACAAATTGCTTGAAGTTGTTCATGCAGCATTCGAGGTGAGCATATTGGAAATTTAAGAAAAAAGATGAACCATTTCGAAATTTCTTGGCATAGACATGTGTATAAAAGATATGACAATGTTGATACTAACTTACGACTAAACTTACCTCCCATTTGATGCCAAGGGAAGGCTGGCATGAAAATTACAGATGTGTGACACACGTCTGACTGACCTCTGACTTCATACGATTTTTCTTGACTTCGCTTTTTACTGAGCATAACATTTCACGAAATTTCAAATACATACAGCTGGGAGAATCTGGACTGATCCACCCTCTAATCCTGCAGTTCTCATTCCTTTCGCTCTAGATCTCAAGTCTCTGCATCATCAGTGGGTTCGAATCCCTTTTTACATGCTAGCGAGAATAAGCCTCCACCTCCATTACTACCTACTCAACCAGACAACAAACTTCGTCGGACAATGAGACAAATACTGACAAGAGGTTTCCGAACTCAGAACCAAGATTGTGCTAAGACTCCAGGTGCAGGGTGATGAATCGGAATGCATCACTGAAGACCTCCGCCGTCTCTTGGCTGAAGCGCGAAACAATGTCGTGGTGTCATATGGCGTTCAGCTTCCTGACAACGGACTCAACTTACCATCTAGATTGACTTGACAGCGGACAAGCCATTTACCGACTCGCAAGTCAGGCGAGACAAGGTTTGATCTCATGGAAGTACGGCTAGCCGACCCAGAACTGACATGCGGGCCAACGGCCTAGACATGAACAAAAAAATCACAACATTAAGAAATCCAAATTGTAAAACCCGGGAGCCCAATCTTTATCTCCTTCCTTTCGCAAGTAAACAGGAGGATTCAAAACCATCGCTGCCGTCTACCAAATTCAACTCCATAGCTAAGTTACAGTTGTGGTGCGTCTCCGTGAATAATCATTTCTTCATTCTGATTGCAAATACTTTCGTTGGCCACAGATGAAGGAACCCTCCGCTTGACCTTTGGCTGACAATTGCCCGGAAATATGTATACAACCTTTCAAGGAAATACCGTCACATAAAAGATCTCTTCAGCCCGAAAACGATTTATCTGTGGCCAATCCGAACACGGGAGAGAATGAAAAGAGGCGGAAGCTGGAACATATCAATCCACAAGCCTCTACTTCAGGCATCACAATTCGTGGAAGCACACCCTAGTCCTCCGATTGATAATTTACTCCACCAGGAAGATTCGTTGGCGACCTTCCTGCTATGATCTTTCTCATTGCTGTCTTTCAGGATGATGGTTTTGAATGCCAACATAAATTGTTCATGTGGTAAGTGCCTTTGCTACAAGGGTCTGAGTAGAAAAACAATTCAGTGCAGAAAGAATTGAATATCATGAATTGACACACCTGCAAGTCCTGCAGTCATGCTCCATCAAGGTGGGAAACCTTCTCGCCTTTCTTGACGTAGGTATCTGAATAAAGTCAAGGTGATGGATTTAAAAAATAACATGATATATGATGTACTGCTCTGACCCCAACTTCCTGATTTGTTCTTGCTCATCAACATCCACTTTGTAAGACTCAACTGATTCCTGAAGTGAAAGCTGGATCTTCTGAGAGCTTTTCGAAAATCGGAGATATTACCTGGTATGGCCCACACCACATAGCCCAGGAGTCAATAACAACGGGCTCGTCTCCATTTATCTGTCATGTCATTGTCTGGACTTACACTCACTGATCAAAAGAAATGTCCTATAATTTTTTTTACCCATAACTCAGTAACTAGTCTGAATTTTTCTAATTTGTAAAAAGGTATTATTACCAAGTGTACACTGCCCATTATGAACATTTTACCAGGGTCATTAGCTTAAGCATGCTACTTTGAGAGAAGAGTTTGTGAGATTTTTTCAAAATGGAAAATTGACATTTCACCAAAACAGATGATTTTTTTGTAAACTCTTGGGCTATATCAAAGTAGAAACTGTTCTGAGTAAATAAAAACTTGAATCATAAAAAACTATGTGGTCAATCCCAAGAAATTAACTGATGAAAGTGCTCACTTTGATCACAAAATCTTCTCTCAAGGCAGCATGCTTAAGCTAATGACCCTGGTAAAATGTTCATAATGGGCAGTGTATACTTGATAGTAATACCTTATTACCAATTAGAAAAATTTAGACTAGTTAGTGAGTTATGGGTAAAAATTAAAACCATAGGTCATTTCTTTTGATCAGTTAGTGTAGGTGGAGGGGAGTATCTAACTGATCACCTGTGCTGCACTGCTGACTTACAACATATTCAAAACTTATGGAAACATAAAATAAAAACATGGTATAGGCCTGAGATTTGTAAAAGAATGTTGACATGTCCTGCAGGACAGGCAGAAATCACAATATCAAATGGATTTAAATTTAAATTCCTGGCTGATATGGCTAGTGCACAACTAGCACACTGTAATATGGCATATGCCAAAAAATGACAGGGAAAATGAAGGAGTCAAACGTCAAAATCCTACTGTGGAGTTCCCACCAATGCTAATTGGGCCAGCAAGTTGGGGTACAGAATAGAATAGAATAAAATAGAATAATAAATTAGCTGGCTACATTACATAAGTAATTCAGGTAACTACAAGAGGTACCTCGCCAGCTCATTGTGAGTGAGATGTTAGTAAACTAAGTAGAAATGACTTGAATCATAGATGAGGGGATAAGGCTGTTTGTTGTATGGATTGGTTGTATGTTGTACAATTCCCCATATCCTAGCCACCAGTTTTATAGATGCAAAATGCCATTGTGAGGCAAGTGTAAGAGGGCCAGAGAACTGACACTTAGCCATTACACCAAAAGGCAGATAACTGAACAATTTAGTTCAGTCACATGGTTCTATATATGGTGTTGGACCCTGATCCCATAGGTTATGGCACAGTAAGTAAGCTGACCAGGATTACAGCAAGGTGAGATTGGAGATGGGCACTGGAAAGAGACAATTCCAATGGTGATTGAAGTGATTGATGTGATGGTATAGGACCAGGAACCAGAGGCAAGATGCCATGATAGTAGAGGGATTGTCCAAGGGGCCATACTGAAGTATCAGTAAAGAGACCCCGAATGATACAGACTGTTTTCTTTATGATACAGACAGACACATAGATATTTGCAGACATCTTCACACTCCTAAGACATAGTCTAGACCATACTGGACAGACTCTAGATACACATTCCATGACTCATTCCTTTCTTTAGATATTGAAGTCTGTAGTTCACAGTGCACAGTCTGTAGTGCACAGTCTGTAGTCCATAGTCCATAGTGCACAGTCCACAGTCCACAGTAAAGTACTTAGTATATAAGTACTACATTTTCATTTGTATTCAGTAGCTTGAACCTAGGAAATACAAGTCTAGTTCAACCCTCAGAAACCTTGGAAACTAAGATTGCCCTTGAACTCTAGAGTCTTACAACTTAGAGCTTCATTTGAAACTCAAACAGATAAGTCTTCAACATCGAAGACTTAATACAGGACTATCATCAGCACACGATCCTATTACTGGAACTCTATAACAGTCTTAGGACATAGAGTATCGTGGAACCCTACTGTATCATTAACAAGGGCCAGAACAAGCAGGTAGTTGAATGACAGTGTCTAATAGAGAACTGCTTGTAGAACGAATGAACTAGAACCACAAATGATTGAACCTAGGCTTACAACTGCCCATTACAATTAATAACCATAACAAAAGGTTCAAGCTTATCCCAGAATAGAAGGTGCATCACCCACCCTCTACCTGAAACAGAACAACACCCTGGACATGATTAAAGAAATTATAGGCCTTATCAAAGGATATAACAACAGACTAAAAGAATTAATGAATCTTTTAGAAGAACAGAACAACTGAATTAAAGACATCATTAGACTTATAGAAGACAAATCATTGTCTTCTATTTAGAAAGAAATCACAGCTGCTCAAGGAGAGTCAAGTCATTGGAGTTTTAGAGCACCACAGAGCTCAGATTCAGAACCCGAACCTGAACAAACAGACGCCACTTCAGGCAAAGAACAATTTCAGAGTGCAGACAAGGAGAGCCCTCCTGCATCACAGACCCACACACCAACATCAGTATTCACTCCTAGTTATCGATGCATAACAGGAACAGGAAGAAGACCAGGGGTAACATACCCTTTTAGTAGACAAAGAACACCGATACAATCACCAGCAATCACCAGAACTCCAAGTGCAAGCACACCACAGCAGTTTCCACTGACATCTGTATTTGATCCAATAGACTTATCCAGTCTAGGCATACTGCCAACCGACGAAGCACACAGAGTAACAGACGAATTTAACATGCTTGCAGCCAGTGACACTGATAGAACCCGAGAACCCAACAGTACCAGAACAAGTAATTGCCGACAACATGGTTGAACCACAGACCACCGATGTTCATATGAACCCAACCAATGTCACTTCTAATGGAAAAGGAGCAGACAAATGTAAACCACCCAAAGACTTTGATGGAGACAAAGCCAAGTTTAAAACATGGCTCAGAATGGTGGAAGCATATTTGTGAGCAAACAAAAATATGTTCCCCAACAACACTGAAAGGATAAATTATATCCTCAGTACTATGAACCTGGGAAAAGCTGCTAGATGGGCAGAGCATTTCCTCAACACACACACTGATGAACAAAGAGAGTTCAAACTGAACCAGACTTTACTACAGTTTTATCAACTATTAGAAAAGTCCTTTGACGTCAAAAGAACACAGGAAAGGGCACAGACTGATCTCTCAGTCTTAAAACAGAAAACTGGAGATCCAGAAATTTATATCATCAATTTCAATGCACTTGCCAGCAAAGCAGGATTTATCCTGTCTGGAAACATTGAAAACCCAATGCTCCCACCTGCATTCCTAAAAGGTCTCAGCCCTATGCTCAGAAAAAAGATCATTGAGCAGAAAGAACCACCCAAGACACTTCAGGGAATCATTGACAATGCTAGGAAGTTTGAACAATCCTACTATCAGAGCCTACAATGGAAGGACAACATTGCGAAATGGCAACCAATGTGTTCGCTCCTTCGCTCCCCTATACAACCAGCCTATACTCCCAAAACTCGAGACCCAGATGCAATGGATATCAATAGAATGTCTATTGACAAACGAAATGAATACATGAAGAAAGGATTGTGTTTTTGATGTGGACAAACAGGACACATGTCTTGTGACCATGTAACAAATCCCTCTCTAAACACTGGAAAAGGAAACACTTCCAATTTCAGAAAGCCTGCCACTCCTTATAAGGCAACCACGCCTTTGAGCAAAGGAAGTAACACTGCTCAGAAAGTTCATGCTATTATGGCAGAACTTGATGACAAAGATTTAGAAGAAGCAAAGACTGCTTTCATAGAATGCTTAGACAATGATGAAGAACCAGTTGAAGAAGAACCTGAGGGTTTTTAGTATGAAGGCTAGCAATGATGACTAGACTTCTAAAGGACTTTCCATCAAAGCTCTTAAAATTTGAAGTGTACCAGACAAAGACTCAAAATCAATGAATGTTGACACTAAAATTATTGATGGAAAGAAAATCGTTGAAACCAAAGTGCTAATAGATTGTGGCACCCAAGGAGCATTTATGGATGAATGATTCACAAAGAAACACCAACTCCTGCCTTTAAGACTAAAGAAGGGGATACCAGTCTCAAACATTGATGAGACCCCAAATAGGAATGGACCTATCAAACAATACACCTGACTCCCAGTAAAGATCGATGGAAATATTATTTCCACTCTCTTCTTTATCAGCCACTTAGGAAAGGAAAACGTAATCTTTGGATTACCATGGCTAGGAATGGTGAACCCTATAGTCAATTGGGCAAAGAAAACCCTTACAATCGATCCTGAATGAATCAGGAAGCCAACCAAGTTGCAAATTGTAAACTGAACTCTGCAAGTCTACAAGGTAGACCTAGAACAAAAGAAGATGAATTTGAAAGAAGCTTTTGCAGAAGAGCTGCAGAACCTTCACATTAGAAAGAAATCAATGATCTCTATTGAAGAGACACCTGACAAAGAAGCTACCCACATCACTATAAACAAACTTCCTGATCAATACAAAGATATGCCAGCACTAGTGCCAGACACCGAAGATGACAAAGAAGAAAGAATAGAAGGAGACCTCCTCATTGCATATCTCCAAGGAGAATCAATGAAACCAGAATTAGAAGAGAAAGAACCCCTTAATCAACCTGTTCAAGTTGATAACAGCAAAATTTTGATCAGAGCTAAGACTTCTATATCCCAAAGTCTAGCACATGAAGCAGAAACAAATGAGAAGAGATCTTTTAAAGATCTAATCCCAGAAGAATACCATGAGTACCAATCAGTTTTTGAAAAAACTGCATCAGAACGATTTCCTGAGAAACAACCATGGGATCATAGAATTGATCTCAAACCCAAATTCATACCTAGGAAATCAAAGATTTATCTGCTAAATCAGAAAGAAGAAGAAGAAATGAACAAGTTCATTGACAATAATTTGAAGAAGGGATTCATATGCAAATCCACTTCACCACAAGTGTCACCATTCTTTTTCGTGGCAAAGAAGGACAGCCAAGCACTCAGACCCTGTCAAGACTACAGGTATATGAATGAATCTATGATTAAAAACACATATCCCCTTCTTTCCATCAACAATCTACTCCAGAAACTACACAGAGCAGAAATCTTTATGAAACTCAACATCCAATGGGGATACAACAATGTCCAAATCAAAGAAGGTGATGAATGGAAAGGTGCCTTTATCACCAAAAGAGGACTATTCAAACCAACAGTAATGTTCTTTGGAATGACCAACTTGCCTGCCACATTCCAATCCATGATGAATGATTACTTCACCAATATGATAGCTCAGGGATGGGTCCTGATCTACATCGACGATATTCTCATATTCTCCAAGAACCCCAAGGAGCATCATGAAAGAACTGTCCAAGTACTCAAATGAATCAGAGAGAAGGATTTATTCCTTAAACCAGAGAAATGCATTTTTAATGCAAGAGAAGTCAAATATCTAGGTTTCATTGTGAAACCTAACGAAATATCAATGGACCCAACAAAGCTCGCTGGAATCAAAGACTGGATTCCACCAAGAACAGTTAAAGGTGTCAGATCCTTTTTAGGATTTGGCAACTTTTACCAAAGATTTATTGGTAACTACACAGAGATTACCAAAGCCCTGAATGAACTAATGAAGAAGACGAAAATTTTCGAATGGTCACAAGAATGTCAAATGGCCTTCAAAAATTTAAAGAAGAAGTTCCTGAAAGAACCCATTCTCATTATACCAGATCCATCAAAACAATTCTTTGTCAAATCTGACATGTCCAAATGGGCTACAGGAGCCATCTTATGACAACTCAATAGTAATGGAGATCTAAAACCATGTGGTTACATCTCCCACAGCCTCATGGCAACAGCAAGAAACTATGTCATATACAACAGAGAAATGTTAGGAATCATAAGAGCCCTACAAATGTGGAGACACTTCCTAGAAGGAAGCAGACATGAGGTGATAATATTGTCAGATCACAAGAATCTGACATATTTCCGAAAAGCACAGAAGTTGAACCACCAACAAGCATGATGGGCATTGTATCTCACAAGATTCAATACCAAGTTAATGCATGTACCTGGATCCAGAATGGTCCAATCAGATGCATTATCCAGAAGACCAGACCACGTACCAGAAGAAGATACAGACAATGAAGATCTCATTCTGTTACCAGATGAGCTATTCATTAATCTCATAAACATCAAACTCGCAAAAATGATAGAATCAGGTGCAACCTCAGATGAATTAGTCAAGAACATGACAAACATCCTTTCTATGAAAGGGGTTCCACCAATCAAATTGAACCTCTCAGACTGGAAAGTAGAAGATGGAATGTTATTCTATCAAGATCAATGCTACATCCCTGACAATAGCACCATACAAAAAGCTATTGTACAGGAAATACATGAATCACCAATGACTGGACACCCAGGAAGAGACACCACCCTAGAAATGGTGCAAAGACACTACTGGTGGTTGAGATTATGCCACTTCGTATATGAATATGTTGCAGGATGTGCCACCTGTCAACAAAATAAAATTAACACACATCTTACCCAACCACTGACTCAGCCAATTAAATCCACAGCAACAAAACCATTCCAGATGATAACACAAGATTTTATATCTGGATTACCTAAGATGAAGAGGGGGGCCATGACCACCATGACCACATTATGGTTGTGGTAGACCATGGCCTTACGAAGGGGATAATTTTCATCCCTTGCAGTAAAGAATTAACTGCACTTGAAGCTGCCAAACTCCATTTTGATCATATGTTCAAATGATTTGGAATACCAGAAATCATCATATCTGACAGAGACCCTCTTTTTGTCTCAAAAACCTATAGAGGTTTAATGAAACTTTGCAGAATCAATCAATGAATCAGTACTGCATATCACCCAGAAACTGATGGAGAAACAGAACAAGTCAATAGAGAGCTTGAAGTATACCTCTGAATCTTCTGCAAATGAGTTCCAGAAGATTGGGATAAACATCTCCCTATTGCCAAGTTCGCATACAATGGATGACCCCATTCAGTTATGAAACAGACCCCATTCTACCTTATGTATGGATGTGAACCCACTGGAGTTCCACCAGCATTCTCAAAGACAAATGTCCCTGCAGTAGAACAATGATTATCAGAGCTCTTAAAGATAAGAGATGATGCTCAAGCTGCTCATGAGCTAGCACGACAAGCTCAAATTAAACAATACAAGAAGAACTCTCCTCCATTCAGTAAAGGAGACCAAGTATGGTTAGATGGGTGACACCTTAACAGAGGACACAAATTTCTGAAGATGGATTCCTTACGAGAAGGACCCTTTGAAATTTCAGAGGTCCTAGGACCAGTGACATACAAACTGCAACTTCCAATTCAATGGAACATCCACAATGTGTTTCATGGAAGACTTCTTACCCCATATCATGAAACCAATGTTCATGGAAAGAACTTCCCTGAACCTCCACCAGATCTTATTGATGGAGAAGAAGAATATGATGTAGAATCAATCAGAGATCACAGAAAACGAGGCAAAGGCTATCAGTATTTGGTAGTATGGAAGGGATACTCAGATGAAACATGGGAATCAGAAAGCAATCTGAAGAATGCCTCCGAGATTCTTCAAGGCTATAAAAGAAGGAAGAACTTGCAGTAATTCTTCAGACAATCATCTAACACTTGCAACCAAGCCAACCAGCTTTCTTTGAACAAACCTCCTCATTTTATCATGTCTACTTTCAACTCCACCTCTTTCACCACCACCACCATCTACCTCCGCAACCTCCTTGGGGAGGAAGAACAAATCATCACCCTCATAGATCTCTGCCAGAATGACCCAACCCTCATTCTTGACCTCCAGCTCATCCTAGAAGCTGTGGCCAACAAGAAGAGGCTTGAAGAAATTGCCAGGTACACCAAACCTGTCTTTTCCAGGTACAATATCATGATCACTGCCATCACCACTGCCATCCACCATGGCATCTTGGATGCCATTAGGAACTTGGGGAAACTTCCCCTCATTCCCAACACAACCCCTACCCACTTTGCAGGACAGGGCATCATAGACTACTTCCATTATTATGACCTCACCATTCATACATATGGAAGGGCTCATGCCTTCCATATTAAACAACAGCCACACCCATGCTGCCAACCTGTCCACTGCTGCTCGGAGTGCAAGGGACCCAGACATATCCATTGTGACTGCAGGGCATACCAATGTACAGGATGCCACGAATGGGGGCCAGGACATACAGCTCCTAATTGTCCTACCCTCAAAGAAGCACAGGAAATGTGGGAGAGAAGTGAGGAATGGGAAAGGGTGGCAGAGGACTGGGGAATGAACAAGAAGACATGCCAAGAGTGGTGGATAGATGTCATCAAGACATGGGGAGGGGTACCAGACATCCCAAATGAAGAATGGACAAAGCTAAGGAACACCCCTTCCACTCCCCCACCATCCCCTCTCACTGACTACCCTGACCTCATCAGCGAGTTTGGCAGCTTGTCATCCAACTCCTCCCTCCTCTTCATGTAGATCGATGTCACTGACATCGAAGATTGAGTGGGAGGTAATGATACAGACTCTTTTCTTTACAATACAGACAGACACATAGATATTTGCAGACATTTTCATACTCCTAAGACATAGTCTAGACCATACTGGACAGACTCTAGATATGCATTCCATGACTCATTCCTTTCTTTAGATATTGCAGTCCATAGTTTGCAGTGCACAGTCCATAGTGCACAGTCTGTAGTCCATAGCCCGTAGTGCACAGTGCAAAGTCCGCAGTAAAGTACTTAGTATATAAGTACTACGTTTTCATTTGTATTCGGTAGCTTGAACCTAGGCAATACAAGTCTAGTTCAACCCTCAGAAACCTTGGAAACTAAGATTGCCCTCGAACTCTAGAGTCTTACAACTTAGAGCTTCATTTGAAACTCAAACAGATAAGTCTTCAACATCAAAGACTTAATACAGGACTATCATCAGTGCACAATCCTATTACTGGAACTCTATAACAGTCTTAGGATGTAGAGTATTGCAGAACCCTACCCTATCGTTAACAAATGGCAGAACGAGCAGGTAGTTGAATGACAGTGTCTAATAGAGAACTGGTTGTAGAACAAATGAACTAGAACCATGAATGATTGAACTTAGGCTTACAACTGCCTGTTATGATTAATAACCATAACACTGAACAATAGAAATGATTATTTGGTGATATGCAGGTGAGGCCAAAAGTGTCAAGGGTTGTTAATGTTGAGCCCTCTAGGTCCCACATTGATTGGGTACATAGGGATGCAGAGCAGGGGCAATGAATGAAGATGTGGTGGGAATCTTTGAAAACAGGGCAGTTAGATCAACACCATGGTTGGGATCCATCATGTAATCAGTTGTGTCTTGTGAGTGCAGTGTCCAATTGGCCAGTGCATATATATAGCTGGATGACAGCAGAGTAGGAGGAGATGGCATGAGTGTATGGATAGTCAGGGGGAGGGTGCAGCTCCCCCTCCTCAACCCCACCCTGGACACCTTATCAAATCAAGATCAAAACAATCAATGTTAAACTTCACACATTTTCTAGGTTTGTTTTGAGCATATAAGTACATACTTGGAAGGAATAAAAAAAAAGGACACAGGCTATGTGTTGGAAGCATGAAAATTATAATCAAGTCCGTTGATACTTATGTAATAGAAGTCAAGCAAATTACTGAAGTCTTCATATATAATGGGAATGGGTAATGAGCTTATTTTAAACAGGTTATGCAGCAACACTCATGTCAGAAAGGCCAGGGACCAGAATATGAATTCTTTACATATTGAGTTGTGTATGTACCTTTTGGCACTAAGATTCCACCATTATCCTGATTTGGCTCAGAACTTACATAATGGCAGCAAACTTGCTGTACAGAAACCCACTTACATAGCATCGAAAAAAAAATGACTGTTGGAATGCACCATGCTCCAGCATGATCCAAGTTACAGACTAATAATATAAAATACAAAATAGTACTACCAACCATATTTGAACCATGCCCCTCACTGAATTAGAGTTCTCACAGTAAGGCACTCAACCACCTGAACCACAAAGGCATATATAGGGTAATCTAATGAGAATATAATACCTTTAGCAGTAAATGAAATTTATATGTGCTCATAGATGAATATGCAAGAAAGCAAGCCTAAATTACATTTATAACTTAGTTAACTACAGGTAATATCTTTCCAACTCATCATATCGTGGTCTGAGGGAGACATACTGCTAAAGAGATGGTGTTCAAAGTTCCACAGAGTAGATCACATGACATGTCTGGGGAGGGGTTGAGGTTGGGGAGCTGGAGGGTGTGTATCATAAAGGTGAGATAGAAGGACAGGTTGATGTAATATATGTAGTTGCAAGGTTTGAGAGCTGGCAAGTTGTTGATCAACATAGGTGGAAAGCTTTTGTTCAATAAAACCATCTTGAGGGTGAAAGGGGGTGTAGTCTTCCATGAAGAAGGTAGGGAGAGGAACAGATGGAGGTGGGAAGTTGTGGGTATTACGATTAAGTCAGAGGCACAGAAGGAAAAACATGAGCAAAACATGAGATCAAACAAATTCAAGCTCTGACAAATGCATCATGTATCTTTACGTTTGACACCCTTCTGGCGCTAATTGTAAATTCATCAGATCTCAAACTCACTCCATTCTTTGGCTCTTTGGTTCGAAAATCTCACCAATTTCAGTGAGGTTGAGGGTTCAACGTTCAGGACCTATCTCAATTTTAATGTTAATGAGCTAGTAACAGTAGTCGGCAGTTCAACTAGTGCCCTTTGTTTTCTTTTTGAAAGTAATGTAAAGGTCTTGAACCACATGCCCAGCCCTGTACTGATGATACCTCTACAAGGTCACTAGGCCCAAGGGTTTTCAGTGGAGTGGTATGTGAATCTGAGAATAATTATATAATAGATCTGGGGCAGCAATGCTTGAACCCATTACTTGTACCTATTCTCAGAGACCATGTGGTGGCAGACAGCATCAGCAATATGGCAATTTAGTTTCCGGTTTTCACTGGTTTTCTGGTTTCCGGAAACTTGGGAAACCTAGAATGGGAATATATACTACAAATAGTAAAGGGTCAAGTCAGGATTGACTTCACTAGGCTTAACCTGGCATGACCCTGCAGGCAGGTTTCCTGGAAAACAGACATGGTGATACGGAGTGTAACCATACACTCCTATAAATGCGAATTTTAGCATTTTTACCAATAAATCCCTGTAGTAGCACTTAATACAAATTACATGATCATAAGGATCAATGGACAAGCCCTGTCCAGTTGATTAAA
>Ga0307507_10006301_pt1 | contig 18343 bp, 6 predicted proteins | sample 7_EM_MG_FD_207223 | JGI IMG/M metagenome (GOLD analysis project Ga0307507, IMG submission 207223) | Populus trichocarpa ectomycorrhiza microbial communities from riparian zone in the Pacific Northwest, United States - 7_EM | ecosystem: Host-associated > Plants > Roots > Unclassified | place... | reverse complement strand
ACGGATATACAAAGCCTAAGGGCAGGCTTTTTTGGAGGGGGGGGGGGGGGGGGTAATGTTACGGCGCTGGTGGAAAACGGTAGATTATGGTGGATAATGGCGGACAATCGTAGACAATTGCAGACAGTTTTAGATAGTTGCAGTTACGTGACTTGAGGGCCGCATAAAACCTCAAGCGGCACTACTACTCTTCTCCTTTCCTTTCCCTAGCTTTGGATCCTCGTTTATAGACAATCCAATCATATAGGCTTGCGCGACCTTCTTACCGTGCTCGTGCCTCGATTGACTGAGTCGCTAACACTACCAACGCTTTATTAAGAACTATAGCAGGATTTCCCGGCCTCTTAACTACCTTACTAAAAAGGACCAGCTATTCCACTTTAACGCTATATATATGTAGGCCTTTAATAAGCTTAAAAAACGGCTGGTATTAGCTCCCCTACTTACCCACTTTAACCCAAAACAGCCCTTAATGCTAGAAACTAATGCCTTAGACAGCGCAATAGCTAGTATTTTCTCCTAGAAGTAACCGGACAGAGAATGGCACCCTATTACATACTATTTAAAGACTATAATAGATGCTAAGCTAAACTACCACATCTATAATAAAGAAATGCTGGCTATTATCTCTAGCTTTTAGCACTAGTATGTATAGCTAGAGGGGACCCCTAAGCCTATTAAGGTAGTTTTAGATTATAAGGCCCTAGAATACTTTATAACAACTAAAGCCCTTACAGCCCGGTAGGCACGCTAGGTGGATATACTATCTTAGTTTAACTTCTTAATTATATATAAACCTAGCGCTATAAACTATACGGATGCTCTTATAAGATGTAAATAGGACCTAGGTAACTAGGCGGCTATAAAGATCTTATTATAGACCCAGATACTACTATAACTAGAGTACCTTAACCCCTAGATATAGGTAGAACGAAATACAGACCCTTTAAACGCTAAGATATATCCCGTTAACTCCACAGAACTTAACCTTATTAATAAACTGCTATAGGCAAACTATACAGCCCCTTCTCTATAGGAGTACCGCGAAAAGGTAAAGGATGCTACTAGCCTATAGTCCCTTAAAAATGGACTACTTAAGCACCAGGAACGGCTAGTGGTAGCAGAGGAGCAGAATTTACGGACTCGGCTTATTACCAAAGTATATACTTAGGTCTCTACGGCCTACCTAAGAAAAAATAAGACTCGTAAGATTATCGGCAACTGTTACTACTGGCCTAGAATAGTTATAGATATTAACCGCTATATACAAAACTGTAATAACTGCTATAGGTCTATAATTCCATAAGATAAGACCCTAGGACTGTTAAAACCACTCCCAATACTAGAACGCCCCTAGCAGTATATCTTTATAGATTTCTATAAGCTACCTACAGACCGTAACAGATACGATATGGCTATAGTTATAGTTAACCACTTTAGCAAGCGCCCATTCTCAATCCCTTATTATAAGAATATTAATGCAAAAAAGGCGGCCTAACTATATATCCACTATATTTACCAAATTTACGGACCACCAGATACTATTATATCCGATTATAGGCCATAGTTTATATTGGCTTTCTAGAACAAGTTTACCTAGATCCTAGGCATTAAGCTAAAGCTTTCTATGGCATACTACCCCTAGACAGACGGCTAGACAGAGATTGTAAACCAGTATTTAGACCAGGGACTCCGACCCTTCGTTAACTACTTTTAAGATAATTAGGCTGAACTGCTACCTCTAATAGACTACGCCTAGGCTACCCTACCCTATAACTCTATAGGATTTGCACCTATCTAGCTAGAAATGGGGTATTTACCCTATATAAGCTTTAACTGAGAAAGACCGGAAGGGCCACAAACTATACGCGAAAAACTATCTTATAAGGAAGCACGGCATTACGCTAAACGCTTAAAAGAAGTCTGGAAGGTAGCCTATGCAAACCTAGAAAAGGCCTAGAAATTAATGGAATAGCAGGCAAATAAGCATAGGCGTAAGCCCGACTTTACCATAGGTAATAAGGTCTGGGTTATAACAAAGAACTAGAAGATAGAACGGCCTAGCCATAAGCTAGACTATCGGATGGTAGGACCATATAAGGTCCTTAAGAAGAGAGGCAACTTATACAAAATAAAGCTCCTAGATTTAATTAAGGTCTACCCTATCTTCTCGCTAGATAAGCTATAGAGAGCCGTAAATAACCTATTACCTAGACAAAAGAACAAACCGCCCCTACTAATTTAAGTTAATAGCAACAGCAAATGGGGAACTAAAGAAATACTAGCCTATAAACTTATAAGGGGAACACTAAAATACCGTATAAGTTGGAAAGGATATAATCCGGATCCTATCTAGTACCCTATATAGAACTTTATAGGTAGTCCCTATAAGTTATAAGAGTTTTATAGCTATTACCCTAACAAACCCAGACCGCTAAAGTACTTAGATAAGTAGATAGAATGCTAGCATAGTAAGGATAATAGGTTACCTATAGAGCATAAAGACAAGAACGCCCTAAAGGTGTAATACGGACATACAAAGCCTGAGGGCAGGCTTTTTTGGAAGGGGGGGGGTAATGTTACAGTACTGGCACATTGCCGCACATTGCCGCAGATTGCCATTACATAATGGCAAAGTGCCGTTACGTGACCGGAGAATTGTATATAACTTTAAGCGGCGCTTCCGTTCCTCCCTTTCCTTTCTCTAGCTTTGGATCCTCGTTTATAGACAATCCAATCATACAGGCTTGCATGCGTCCTTCTTGCTATGCTCGTGCCTCAATTGACTGAGTCGCTAATATTAAGCATAAATAGGATCTAGTAGCTAATAGTTGGGAAAAAGGGAGGCCTATAGAACTAGAGGAAGCTAGTAGTAGACCCTTAAACCCTTAAAGAAATTTAAGGATAATACTTAAATATATAAGTTAACGAGCGAGATTAAAAGTTTAAAGTGTTAATAAATAGTGGAGTAATAAGGAACTATATATTATTAGCAGCAGTAGAGAGAATAGGATTACCTTATAGATAAAGGAGGTATCTATACCTATTAATAACAATTTTAGAAGATCCAATAGCCTATAGAGGAAGTATTATTAATCTTAAAACAAGACCTATTTAGATAACCATTAAAAAAAGACAAATTAAGATATCTTTTAATATCCTACTATTGGGATAGGATAAGGCAGTATTAGAAATGCCTTAGTTATAGGAATATAATTTAAAGATTAATTAGGTTATAGGTTAAATTAATATTAGAAAGACTTAACGCCGTAAAACGCAATAAGTAACTAAAATAGTATAGTATTAAGTTAGAGCGACGTATAAAGAAACCGAAAAAGGGTTAGATTATATATTAAAGAGATACATAAGTATAGCAAAAAACTATAGAGCCTAGAAAGTAAGAAGCTGTTAGAGTATATAGTATAGGACTATAAGGTAGAGTTAGAACTATAAATAAGCCTAAAGTTCTTTCTAATCTATAAGCTAACTAAAGACGAGTTAAGAGCACTTAAAGAGTATATCTAAGAAATCCTATAAAAGGGATATATCTGACTATTATAGTTATTAGCGAGATATTTAGTACTGTTTATACCTAAGAAGAACGGAAAACTTAGGCTATATATTAACTATAGATAGTTAAATAGCATTACTAGAAAGGATAGATATTCTTTACCCTTAATTAGTAAAATTTAGGATAGAATTAGTAATGTATAAATCTTTATAAAAATATATCTAAAATAGTCATACTATTATATTAGGATTAAGGAAGGCAATAAATAAAAAGCAGCCTTTAGATTAAAGAAAGGACTATATAAGCCATTAGTTATATAGTTTAGACTTATAAACGCACTAGTAACGTTTTAGGAGTAAATTAATAATATATTAGGAGAACATCTTAACGATATTATTATCTACTTTATAAGCGAGGAAGAATATAGAGAATACGTTAAATGGGTTTTAAAGAGACTATAAGAAGAAAAGATACTAGTAGCAATTAAAAAATACGGGTTCTTTACTAGGAAGACCTATTTTATTAGATTTATTATTAAACTAGGCAAGATCTATATAGATTTAAAGAAAGTAGAGGTAATAGTAAGTTAGTAAGAACTAAAAAACGGTACGCAGTTAATATTATTCCTAGAATTCTATAACTACTATAGGAGGTTTATTATATAGTAGTTAAAGAATATTAAACCATTTATAAAACTAACGAAAAGGAGGAATTATGGATATAGGGCAGTAAGTAAAAAAAGTTATTTAAGGAACTTAAGGAGTTATTTACCTAGGATCTAATTATTAAGATCTACTAACTATAGTTAGATATAGTTATAGAGATAGATATATTAGACTTTGTACCAGGAATATATTTACTATAGAAGCACTAGGACATATAGTATTAAATAGCGTATTATAGTTAAACTATAATATTTATAATAAGAAGTTGCTAAATATAGTTACAGCACTTAAAGAGTAGAGAGTATTCTTATAAGGCATAGAGAAATTATTTATAGTTAAGGTAGACTATAAGAACCTAATAGGGTTTCTAACTATAAAAGAACTTAATCAAAGATAAGTTAAATAGACAGAGATGCTTACGAAATATTATTTCAAAATTTAGTATACTAAGGGTACTAAAAACGCGAGAGTAGATGCACTTAGTAGGAAGGCGGAGCTATAGAATAAAGAAAAGCTATTAGGGGTAATGCTACACAAATATAAGGATGGACTAATTAGGTATAATTATCCTAAAATTATAGTAACTGGAGAAGAAAACACCTATAAGGTATTAAAGAGTATATAGTTATAAAGGATTTAAGAGGCATAAAAAGAAGACCTAGAATATAAAAACTACGCTAATAGAAAAGTAATATATATTCTAAAGTTAATTATAAAAGAGTTTATTAAAGAATTCTCTAAGGGGATAACCTAAGGATATAATAGGACCATAGGTCTAGTGCTAAGACTTTAAAAGAGTATATTATTAATAGAATCTAGGGTTTAGTAAGAGAAACTATAAAAAATAATCTAAATTACTAAAAAAAAATAAACTAATAAGGTATAAGCTATATAGAAGGCTATAACCTATTAAAATACTAAAAAGACTATAGGAGGTTATATTATAGGACTTTGTTATAAAGCTACTGAAGTTAAAAGACCCTATTACTAGATAGGAGTATAATATAATCCTTATAATAGTAGATAAGTTAACTAAGTAAGGCTATTTTATAGTATATATAGAAAAAATCTTAGCAGAAGATATAGCCAGAATCTATATTAAAGAAGTGTTTATAAGATATAGAGCACTAATAAAAATTATATTAGATAGAGATCTAAGATTTATAGCAGTATTTTAGGAAGTATTATTAGCAGAATAAGGGATTTATGTAGTAACGTTAATAGCATATTACCTATAGCTAGACGGTTAAATAGAAAGACTAAGCTAAACTTTAGAATAGTACTTAAGGTATTATTATTACTAATTATATAGTTTATACATAATATAACACCATAAAAAGGAATAGGTATATTACCGTTTAAGGCGAGTTATAGATACAAACTAAAGATATTGTTATTACTATAATAAATAAAGAAAATAAGTAGTATAGCTAAGCAGAGAATAGAGAACTTAATAAATCTTTATAGATAGTAGTAACTGAACACAAATGAGGAGCTCTTGATACACCCGGCCCAAAAAGACCAAAACCAACCAAAAGAACCTTGAAAATCACCCAGAGAATCCCCCTGAGATGCATGCATCGCAGGGGAGGCACACGTCGAACGACGGTGGTTCGCACTCGCGCGCGACCGCCAGAACCACGCCCAGCAATGGCCCTCCACAACAAAGACGGGCGAATACCACACTATAAAGCGGAAATACCTCTATCAAGAAAGCATCTAACAAAATATAAAGCCTATTAGACGCGTCTAGTATCCAGAATTATAGGGGAGTAACTATTAGCTATAACAAACTAACGCAGCTAGTAGAATAGCTCCGCCAGTCTAGTAAACCTTAGGCGCCCCTTTAGCAAACCCTTAATTAAATCCTCTAATAGCTAAGCAAAATTAAAAATAAACAAAACCCCCCCTTACTAGCGAACCGCACCTGGGCCGCCGTAGCTATACTTCTATAGCATAGGGAACCCACCCCCTATAAAACAATAACTGGGTATATAATCACAATATAACTAAATATAGAAAAAGCAGAGGGGCTTAGGGGACAATTAGAAATAGAAGTCCTTATAAAGATTTATAAAGAGGTCCACAACGCTATTATAGTCCAACACCTTAGGAGCGGAGACATTAGAGTTACCCTAAAGGACTAATAGGCAAAGGAACGAGCTGTAAGGGTAGGGGATAGGCTAGGTGAATATATTAGCATAAAAGTACTCTGTGAGGATTACCTAGTTGAAGTCCTAGCGGTTCCTATAAGCCTTAGGGTAGAAAAGGGACGCTAGGCGGATAATACAGCAATTATATAGGAAATAGTAAGATAAACAGAACGCCTTATTTTAGGACTTAAGATTACCTAAATCCAATAGCTTTAATAGGAAAATGCAAACTAAGCATATAATAAGAACAATGAGAGGATATAAGGGTTGCCAGAGACTTGCTAGGGAGATGCTAGACGAACGCATGGCTCCCTTATTGTCAGTATATATACACTAGGAATGCAAAAACTTCTTATCTAAAAAGGAATAATTATAAATGGCCTTATATATAACACAAGACTCTACAACCACAGACTACGCCTAGAACGATGCTATTGCTATATATAATAGGGACATACCTAAACCACATACGCAGCACAGGTGTGCTGCGGCCACTATGCAGGCCCCTATAATATAAGACACTGCTTAAACCAAGACCAAACAAAATGCGCAAACTGCCACCGAAGCATATACAAGGCATAGGAGAGAGAAGACTGCATTAAATACAGGAGACGGAAGGCAAGGGCTTAACAGCTACGGGAATAACTACACGCTAGGTTATATAAATGGAAACAACAGGTAATAAGCTAGGGGGACGCAGGTGCCTTCCTAGCGTTTCCTACCTTTAGTAATGGGGGGCTAGGCCAGCTATCCCAAGCCTTAACGGGCTAGAAGCGGCGCTACGCGATATCACCAGACCAAATAGGGACACAAGGGTTATAGGGGACATAAGGGTCACAGGGTATACAAGGGAGAGGACGCCTTATAGAAAGACCCCTATGGACATCTACAGCAAGCTTAAAACCAGGACAATTAAGAATTAGACTTAACGCGGCAAATATAACATTTATAGCCGACCTATAAAGGGCATATAGCCAACTAGTAAAATCAGGGGAAGAACTAGAGACAATAATAGATTTAGATATAGAAGCGCTAGTAGGAACATAAGACATGGGAATAGAAAGCTCTACACAAAATAAGTAGCAACTAGGGTGTAGATACAAGAGACAGAAGTTCTAAATATTCTAGAGAAAGTGGAAATAGAAGAAGTGAGGAATAAAGGAGAGACAAAGGACCCTTGCCAGGGGTCCGCCACCTATCCATTATATAGTATAACTGCGGCAATACAAACCACCGTCTTATAAGGCCCCTACTAGACAGTCTAGACCTAGAGAAACACTATATCCTTACTATATAAGAGCCGTATTATAATACCTATATACAATTAACATACTGCCCCTAAGGATTCCAGCTCCTATACAAACCAAAAGCAGCTATACGCGTGTGCTTTATAATTAGCAAGGCTATTAGCCTGTCCTTATAGTTATAGCAGGCAATTAACTTAGATATTACAGTTATAACAATCTAGATATATAGGGGACCGGTACAAATTATTAATGTGTATAACCCTAGGGTTAAAGGCGTCCCACAAATAGAGAATATTATATTGGTAATAAGCTTACTAGAAACCAAAGGTATAGAGTCTATTCTATTAGGAGATATAAACCTCTACTACCCGTAGTAGGGAGGTATCCATGTTGCTGCTAAATAATAGGCAGAGTGCCTACTAAGAGCTATAGATATCTGGGGCCTTAAGCTAGCCACCCCCCTAGGAGCAATTACATGGCAACAAGGCACTGCTAGAAATACAATTGACCTTATATTTATAGACAAAGGCCTATACCAGAGACTCAAAAGGTGTAACCCTAAAGAAGAATAGGCACTTGCCTTAGACCATATCCTTATCTAGATATAACTAGATCTGGATATTAAGGCGTAACTAAATAGTAAAAGATACGCAATAAGGAAGCTTAAGATAAACAGTTTCCTTAGTATAGTTAAATAATAACTTTAAGACCTAGAAGAAATCTACCCAATACTAAATAAGCAAGGCTTATTAGCTACCCCTAAGAAAATTAACCAAAGACTAGAAAGGATCTAGGCAGCAATTAAAAACGGGCTAGAAGAGCACTGCCCGGTCTTAAAACCGGGCCCCTACGCGCAATACGCGTGGTCCATACAATACGCGGTTCTTATTACTAGCTAACGACGAGCAAGAAGGAAATACATAAGCAGCTATAACCCTAAAGATGAGAGATAATACAAAGATATAAGAAACCAGTTAAAGAATACCCTAAAAAAAGAAGCAAGGAATAACTGGAGATAGTTTATAAATAAGCACACTTCTAACCTGAGCCTCCCCCATAATAAGGGCCTTTGGGCCATGGCAAAATAGTTAAAGAAAAAGGCAGGGCGCCTAGCAGGAGACCTATACCTACTACCCCTATAAAGAGCAGGGGAAACACAGGCCACTAACAACAACAATAAGAAGGTAAAGATCCTTATAGAAAGGTTCTTCCCTTAACCAGCTCTAGCAGACCTTAGTAATATCATAGGTAAAACACCGGTGACTCGCCTGCGGGTCAACAGCGATATAATAATAGAGGAAATAGCCAGAACTATTAGCCGCCTTTTAAATAATATAGCACTAGGACCAGATAGAATTCTAAATAAGGCCTTAAAAACCTATGGACCACTTATAGCACCTTAGCTTATAGATATAGCCAAAGCATGCTTTGCTATAGGCTACTACCTATAACTTAGAAGATCCATAACGACGGTTATCCTATAAAAAGAAGGTAAAGTAGATTACTTAATCCCAGAAAGCTACCACCCTATTACCTTAGAAAACACCCTTAGTAAAATCTTAGAAAGGGTAATAGCGGACCATATAGCAGATACGGCCAAGGAATATGCCCTATTACTATAAAGTTAAATAGGGGCAAGAAAGAACCGCTTAACACTATTAGCACTTACGCTACTCGCTACCACTATTAAGTCTATATAGGCAATGCGAAGGGACTTTATAGTATTAATACTTAGCTTAGATATCAGTGGTGCCTATAATAACGTACCCCATAAGCGCCTCCTATACATCCTTAGGGCAAAGGGCTTTCCAGAATGGATTATACAATTTATTTAAGGGTTTATAGGCCAGAAAGAAACATTACTAGTCTTTAGCGGATACCAGAGCCCCCCTATTACAGTTGTAACAGGAATACCATAAGGATTACCCCTCTCGCCCATACTCTTCCTTTTCTTTGTAAGCAACCTACTCGACTCCTTTAAGGAAGGGGCGACCTAGGGGATAGGCTTTATTAATGACATAAACCTAATTATATACGGCCTAATAGCCGTAGAGAATTGCAGAACACTAGAGAAAGCCTATAACACCTATATAGAATGGGCAAGACGACACGGAGTCCAATTCTTACTAAAGAAATACCAGCTAATCCACTTTATAAGAAAACACAACCAATCTGCAGATCTCTAGCATGCAATTTATATTTAAGGCTTTAGGGGTTAACCAGTTCAAGGCCTAAGGGTATTAGGAGTATAGGTAGATAGCAAGCTCCGGTAGAGCGCATATACGTTATAAGCGGCCCATAAGGGCCAAGCACAGTACATCGCAATGTCCAGGATTATTAATTCTATATAGGGTCCATGCTTCCAGAGGTCACGCCTACTATATACAGCAGTTATCCGGCCAACCATAATGTATGGATCCAGTATTTGGGCTATAGGAGAATCTAAAAAAGGCCCCTTTAAATTACTCCTTAAACTACTCTAAAAGGTCCAAACAGCTTGTCTCTAGAGTATAATAGGCGGGTATAAGCGAACGGCTATAGTATTGCTTAAGAAGGAAGCTAATATCCCCCCCCTATAATTATATATTAAAGCCGCTGTAATATAAAGGGTGCAAAGGGAGCGCAACTCTAATGTTATAAAGTATATTAAGACACACCTAAACAAACTATAGAGTAACCCTAGGGTGCCCCATAGGAGAACAAACCAATAACCCTAAAGTAGGGAAGATATGTTAGAGAAACAGGTAAAGAAAGTAGAAGAAAAATAGTGCCGTATTAGGGCCCAGGCCCATATAGAGGAGGAAGGGAGGCGCGTAAGAGATTAGCAAAGACAATAGCAAGAGAGAGAAAGGAGCCAAAGTAGAGTATAAAAGAGCACTGGAAAACCATCTACCGTAATACAACACTGGTTAGACTAATACTGGAGAGGCGCATAGGAGTTAAAGGTATAGAGGCTATCTTAGGCAAGAGGAACCCAAGCTATAGTATAATTAATGCTATAGGGGGTAAACACCTAAGGGCTCTAAGAAGGCCTAATAAAGGCGGAAAACACAATAGCAACACTCTTAAGAACAGGAATAATAGGACTAAAAGATTAGCTCTACTAGGTAGGTGTCCTAGTAGGTAGCCTAAGATGCGAATATAGCTGGCTAAGACAGATACCAAAACATGTAATACTGCTATGCCCCCTACGCACTAACCAAGAAGCAATGCTCTTAGTAGCTGGCATAGAGAACTATAATACACTACTCTTAATATAAAAAGGTCTTAAGGTGGTTACCCAGTGGCTTATTAGCTAAAATGTACTAGACCAGTTCTGGGTTATAAAGGAAATAGTAATGGAAGGCAAAGGGGCGAGTACTAGGCGCCCCTTAATAACTCTACAGTAGTAGAGTTAAGTTTGCGATACTAGCGCGTCCGTAGGCTTGTTACGGCAGCAGTGGTTCCCAAGGAGGTCATAAAGTAAGGTAGTAGAGCACTATAGGTAACTCGTAGGCACCCCGTATGCGAGTCCTAAAAGGCGGGGAGATAGATTACGGGGTTTTCTTATTTTCTTAAATAGAGTTTTCTCCCTATATGTAAATAAGGAGTAGTCCGCGTGGGCCTAATAGGGATCTGAATCGGACGTTAAGCAATGAATAATTATTAATAAATCTTTATATATACCTTAAAGAAATAGCTAAACTAGTATAGGAAAGAATAAAAAGGTATTATAATACTAAGAGATCTAAGGGACTAGATTTTAAAGAGGGGGATAAAGTATAGCTACTATATAAATTTTTTAAAAGTTAACGACTAATTAAGAAATTAGACTATATTAGACTAAGACTATTTATAATTAAAGTAAAAATATTAAAAATTACGTATTGTTACGGCACAGTCCTGACGCGTACTGTCTTGTACTATTTCCTACTATTGGCTGGCCCACCACTAGCGCCTTGGCGGCTGCCCCTACTATTTGTGTATGATACCCCCTTTTACCTCCTTCTCCTCTTTATACCACAATGTAGTTATTTAGCCTATTAGCATTACAGCACTGTGATAGTTTGTGGTATCTCCTCTTGCGCCTTGTCGCGATCTTTATTCTCCCTAGTCCACTGTCTCTATTTTCCCAGTATAATCGCGACCCGGTGCGACCGATATTACTATACCACAGTCCTAGACAATCTTAGTATTGTCCTAGACAATCTTAGCATTATAGCCAGCCTTATAGATTTTAATTACCCTGCCTAGATCCCCTGAAATGGGTGACCAGAATACCCTGTTGGCGAATACACGCGAAGCGCTCGCCCGCCTCTTTGATACCTCCTACACCAACATTGCCTGGGCAATTAGGAGTGGTCTGGAGTACCCTAAGGACCTTAATGTGGTAGGAACATTTCAGCACCTCTCCATATGTATAACCCTTTTGACTAGCGTCGAGAGCGGTCTCCAAACAGTCTACAATAAAGGCTGGACTGTAAAGTCCTAACTTAAAGAAGCTCAATACAGAATTAACTCCCTTAAGACACTTGAACTACGTGTAAAGCAATACAAATAGCAAGCTTCGGCATATACTAAGACTATACAAAGCCTAAGCTCTTAGATTACTACACTTACCCAAACCATTGCTAATAAGAATACTGCTACTGGCTCTTCTCCCCTAGCTAAGCCCTATAGAAAAAAGCGTGAAGTAAAAGACCCTACCTTATTTAATGGCAAGGGATCGCCAACTAAAAAGTAAAAATTTTTTAAAACATGGGAAATAAAGATCTAAGGCGTTTTCTGTAGAGATGTAAAGTGCTTTAAGACCCTAATGGACGAAGTCCTCTATATGTCAGACATACTGACAGATAAGGCTTATAACTATATTAAGCATAGCCTTAATATACTACGTATATACCCAAACAACCTAAGCAAATGGGCCTTCTCTAACCGAGAGTCTATGTTTACGTACATAAAGAAGCACTATAAGACCATAGATACAACCCAAGCGGCTAAGAATAAATTAGACACCTTAAACTAAGGTAAGCGCAATTACTAGTCCTAAAAAGCAGAGCTTAATAAGTTAATAATAAAAGCAAACAAGACTAAGAAATAAAAGGTGGATCTGCTTAGAAAGAATATTTTGTTTAAGATAAAGGACTTAGCCCTTACCCTTAGCCGTAAAATTAATGATGCTAACTATAAGGGCTGGAGTAAGCAAATGGACGTGTTCGCTTATAACCTATAGAACTACGTCTACTACACTAAGCTAAATACCGCTAAGCTAAGTACTACTGGCGGCTATTAACCTATACTACCTAATAACAACACCTCAGTACTAGCACCATAGAATGACCTAATAGACCTTAACGCCGTTAAATTTGGTGGTGGTAGTAGTAGCCTCCCTAATAACGTCCAAAGATATTGTATAGATAACAGACTCTACCTAGTATATAGTCAACCTAGCTACTAGAAAGATGCTCACAACCCTAAAACAAACCTAAATCCCCTTTTAATGCCACCGCGCTAACCCCTTCCTAGCCACAGCAGATTCTTTAGTAGAGGGATTAGTAACCAAAATAACAACTATAAATAGGGACGTGGGTTTAGACACAGAGACCTACCCCTATAATTCCCTTCCCCAATACAGCCCCAGCTAATGGTCCCATATATAAACTACGGACAAGTGCTCCGTGCCGCTACTAACTATAAGACCGGCTATGTCCTTAGCGAAGTACCCCCTAGTATATATACACCGTCAGAGACCAATATATTAGGATATACTAGCTAAGACTATAGCTACTAGCCAAGCCCCATAATCTAGTTATTAAAAGACTAACCCTTAGACTAAGTCGCCTCTAAGGGTTAGAACTATATAGGGAGGAGGATAAAAGGATTAGATCTATGCTACTAGATCAGTTAGATCTTATTCTAAGTTAGCTACTACTTAACCTTAGAATAGCAAACAATAATAGAAATGCCATCCTTATTTAAACCTACTTCTCCTTACTACACAACCCACTCCTATAAGTTTTTATTAAAACAGTAAGCCTTGTTAACAGTAGTAGTATAGCACTAGTATTTGCAGACGAAGACTCGCTTATAAAAAAGCATAATATTATAATAAAAAGACTCCTAGTCCCAAAACTACTCCGCCTTACTAATAGACTCCCATCTAGCTTTATTACTTACTACTTTACAGCAAGAATAATAATCAGCTACTATATAGAATCCATACTCTTCTACATTATAAAGTTATTACCCTTAATACTAGTAATTCTTAAAATGCCCTAGCTTAAAAAGCATAACCTAAAACTAGACTTCCCTACTCTAAAGCTTAAATTTAACTCTGACTACTATGCCTATAACTGTCTCCTATAGTATATTCCTAACTGTAACCGAGTAGCACTATATGGACGCATTGCACGGCTAACGCTTAGATACCATTAGCTAATAGTAAAAGAGGTGCCTGACACTGGTAAGCTAATATATGCAGTAAATAAAACAGAGATTCTGGAAGACTAGACTACCGCCCTATTCCTAAAAAAACAAACACCGCTAGAACTATAAGTCCCCCATATACACCTACTTAACCTAGGTTAGCTAATAAGACACCCAACTTTAAGTTATTTACTGTATGTATATATAACCGCACGTATAACAGCCAAGGGCGTTATAGCCAAGACTAAAACCAGAGCAATTAAGACCTCCCCCCTGTAACGCCTAACCTTACACCTGTCTCCTATGCGTACCATATAAGGCCGCCGCCTCGTTTCCGCCCCCCTAGGCTAACTAAGCCGTGCTAGCCTAGCTGTAGCACTGGAGAACCAGACACGCCCTAACCTAGACGACATTAAATGCACTTATGCTATTAATTTTACCCAGTTCTGTAAACAAAAAGGCGTAAAGGTAATAAGGATCCATATAGCGGAGCTAGTAGAACTAGTTAAATAAGAAGAACACTAATAGCTGCTTAAGGAGCTACCTATAGGCCTAATAGAAGTACTAAACCTATTAGAAAGGTCTTTCTGCTAGCTAATAGAAGGCGACTATATAATAGAGGAAGCCTATAAAGCGCTACCCCCTTATTTCTATAACTTCCTTAAGATAAACCTAAAAACTAAGTCTAAGTTTCTACACCGGAAGATAGTTGACACTAATGTTAAGAAATTCCTAAAAGGCAAACCAGGATTAACCTATAAGGATATTTTACAACGCTTACTAAAAGAGTTTTATAAATATATTAAACACTTCCTCCCTAAGAATGTAGATAAGCTGCCCCCTTACTAACCATAGGACTATAAAATTGAGATTATACTAGGAAAGTAGGCCCTGTACTATAAAAACAGACCACTCTTACCCGCTGAACTCAGCTGTGTAAAGAAGTGGATTAATGAGATACTGGATAAGGGTTTTATCCGCGAATTAACCTTACTAGCCACCGTATTACTCCTCCTTGCAGTAAAACCTGGTAGCGGTGTACAAATCTGCCATAACTACTAAGGCCTAAATATAGTTACTATTAAGAACTAATACCTACTGCTACTAGTCTACAAGACACTTAACGCACTCTATAGTACTAAGTACTTTACTAAGCTTGACGTGATTGCTGCGTTTAACCAGATCCGGATCGCGGAAGGCCATAAGTAGCTTACAGCATTTATTACCCAGTTTGGACTCTATAAAATGCTAGTTACACTATTTAGTCTCTATAACGCGCCCACTATATTCCAAAACTATATTAACTATGTTTTACACAACGCCCTTAACAACTACTGTACTGTGTATCTTAATAATGTCCTTATCTTCTTAAAAACACGCGCCGAGCATATAAAATATGTAAATGAAATTATCCAGAGACTTGGTAATGCTGGACTCTAGATTAACATTAATAAGTCTAAGTTTTATGCTACTAAAATAAAATACTTTAGCTTAATTATCTTAACTAATAGCATAACCATGGACCCTAAGAAGGTGCAGGCCTTACAAGAATAGAAGGACCCAACATTAGTTAAGGAACTACAGCAATTTCTTAGCTTCGCGAACTTCTACTAATAATTTATTTAAGGCTATTCTAAGGTAGTTAAGCCCATAACTAGGCTACTAAAAAAGAGTATTAGCTAGTTATAGGGCCCTAATTAAGCACAGGTATTCTAGACCCTAAAAACAGCGTTCACTAAAGCACCGGTCCTAGTGTATTACGACTACACGAAGAAAACTGTGGTAGAGACAGACGCCTTAAACTAGGCTTTAGGTGGAGTGCTCTATTAAGCTAATAAAAGTAATAAGCTTAAGCTAGTTGCATTCTTCTCTGCTAAGTACTTAGCCCCTAAATGCAACTATGAAATATATAATAAGGAGCTCCTAGCAATTGTTAAGGCACTAAAAGAATAGTATCCCAAACTATAAGAAACTGAGCAGCCGTTTAAAATTATTACGGACCATAAGAACCTCCAGACCTTTATAATAACAAAACAACTAAACTAGCGCTAAGTCTGCTGGGCTAAGTTCCTTTCCTAATTTAACTTTGTTATTACCTATAGGCCTAGCACTAAAGCCATAATCCCGGACACTCTTAGCCGCCTCCTAGGCGTTACACCTGCTAATACTAATAACAAATGTCTATAATACCAAGACCGCGTTGTTTTACTACTAAAGAAAGTTGACCCTACTATCCTAGAAGAACTACTAAGCAAATCCCAAGACTAGAGTATTAAAGACTTTATCGCAGTAATAGACCCAGAGCCTAAAAAAAAAACCCTTAAGGAGCTTATTAAGAATGCCTATAAAGAGAACGAACTTGCTAGGAATATGTTGGCTGTACTACACGAATAGGAAGACTATAAAGTATACTGTTAGCCTAAGCAGATTAGGAAGCTGCTCCGCTATAATAAATCTAAATGTTTAATTGTTGACGGCCTAATCTACTATAGGAATTAAGTATTTGTCCCTAATTTACATAAACTCCGACTAGAAGTTGTACACTATATATACAGTTTAGGCCCTACGGGTCACCTAGGCCGCGTTAAGACACTAGACCTCCTTAATTAAATGTATTAGTAGCCAGGTATTTTATAGTTTACGGCTACCTTTATAAAAGACTGCGCTTTTTGCTTCCGCATAAAGACCCCATGCTTAGTACCGCCCGGTTTTCTAAAACCACTAAAACTACCAGTCCGCCCATAGACCGATATCTCTATTAACCACATTGTTGACCTGCCTAAGTGCCTTTGTAACGGCAAAACATACAGACATATCTTTGTCGTTATTAACCGCCTAATAAAGATAAGACACTTTATTCCTGTTACTAGCCTAAATACTAAGGAGCTTATTAAAGCATTTATCTATACTATCTATAAGTTACACGGCGCTTTAAATACCATTATTTCTAATAGAGGCTCTTTATTTGTTTCTAACTTCTGGTGTTGCCTAAACTAGTGCCTAAAGGTAACCCTAAGCCCCAGCTCTATATAGCACCCTAAAACAGATAGTCAAACCAAGATTGTTAATACAGTAATGAATAAGTACCTACGCGCCTTTATAAGCTTCACCTAAGATAACTGGGTAGATTAGCTCCCCCTTACCAAGTTTGCCATAAATAACTAGGTTAATAAGACTACGGGAATCTCACCATTCTTTACCAACTATAGCTATAACCCATATCTAGGCATTAAACCAGCAGGCCCCTAGCTATTAGCCCTGTCTGTATATACAAAGAAGGAGTACTTATAAGCTAATACTATTGCTAACCGCTTTAAGCGCATCTTAACCCAGCTTAAAGCCCTAGCTTATATCTCCTAATAACGATATAAAGATAACGCTAATATAAAATAAGACAAAGGTATAATATTTAAAAAGGATAACATAGTTATGGTTAGCCTTGAAAATATAAAGACTAACCGGCCTAAGAGGAAGTAGGATAATAACTAGAACGGACCCTAGCCCGTCCTAGCTGCCTATAGAGGAGCAGTTATAGTTAACCTCCTAGACCATATCCATGTTAATAAGTCTTTCTATACTTTAAAAGTCCGCCTCTGGTTCCCTAAAGAGATCTCTAGTTAAGTATACATTAATAAAGAGGAACGTTATAATATTACAGGTAGGATAGCTGAAAGGGATAACAACAGTAATATCACAGATAAGTGGGAATTTAAAAAGATTCTTAATATATATAATAAATAAATGGACGAGCATGGCTTAACATACTATATTAAATAGAAATACTATAACGAGAAAACCTGGGAACCTAAGAAATCCCTAAAAGGGTGTGAGCGCATACTACTAAGGTTTTATAAACAACACCCTAAGAAGCTAGGACCCCTAGACTGGGCATAAGATAAGGGAGAGTTACGCTAAGGCCGTAGCCGACCACAAAGGTAATTTGTAGTGGTTGAGATCTTATGGAACTTTAACCGCCGGTCAAAGTTGTCTAATTGGTTAGTTTTTTTGCCAAGAAGCGCCATGTGGTGGCGGTGTGGAGTTCTGCTGATTTTATTTGTTGAGCTAACCAATCAAGATTTTCTATGCCCAGCATAGAAAATCGCTATTGGCTCGGTTAAGGGCGGTAAGCAGAAGTGATATCTTTGCAGCAAAAATAGGTTACTTGTTTGGTCTAGGGACCAAACCTTCTAGGGAGGGGAGTACTGTCATGGCACAGTCCTGACGCGTACTATCTTGTACTGTTTCCTACTGTTGGCTGGCCCACCACTAGCGCCTTGGCGGCTGCCCCTACTATTTGTATACAATACCCCCTTTTACCTCCTTCTCCTCTTTATACCACAATGTAGTTATTCAGCCTATTAG
>Ga0307507_10006299_pt1 | contig 18345 bp, 21 predicted proteins | sample 7_EM_MG_FD_207223 | JGI IMG/M metagenome (GOLD analysis project Ga0307507, IMG submission 207223) | Populus trichocarpa ectomycorrhiza microbial communities from riparian zone in the Pacific Northwest, United States - 7_EM | ecosystem: Host-associated > Plants > Roots > Unclassified | place... | reverse complement strand
TTCCTTCAGTCTGGATTTGTGGTGTCTGCCAAGGCAAGAATTTTTCCACTATTGCAACCTGTTTTCTCACTAGCCCACCGGATCTTGCTGATCTTTTTTTCCGCCCTTTATGACCATACCCGAGTACAACTGCCGTACTGTAGATCCGTCACATCCACTGGGTTGGTTGGCCTTGAACGATATCATACCTGGGAAACCCTAGTCCTTCTTAGAAGCTTCTGTCTGTCTGTGAAAGCTGGAGATCGTGGGGTTTGCGGAGATGCCGGTAGTGGATTTCGAGAGCTGCTGGGTTATCATACGATAGATAGGGTGAAGAAGACTTGCCGGTAGTGTGCTGTACGAGTACTTGTGCTTCCCGGTTTAAGTTTGCCGGCATATCGCTTAGCCACCCCTCTCCCCTCTCCACCCCCCCCCCCCCCCCACACACTCACTTATATACTTGCGTCTTGATCACCTTACCCCCCCCCCTCCCCCGCCAGCTTTAAAATTTACGGTATCCACTATTCAATCATGGAGTATCACTCGTTGGAGATGTTCGCGAGGAGTGGGGGTGTTGGAGAGGGAGTGGGATGGGTGCTGGGGTTAAGGTGGGGGGGGGGGTCTCGTGGTAAGGAGTATGGTGGAGTGGAGGGGGGGTGGAAGGGGGGTGGAAGGGTATGATACTAGACTCGCATCTTATGGTGGGGCATGGCGTAGTGCAGCCCGTACATACCTATTATGCCTAGACAAATTTCCCGGCCGTATCATACCATACGCCAAATACATACGGCAAAAGCGAAAATTGTACTGTGCTGTACTGTACGATCCTATGTAACTTAGTGCCTGAATTGCGACCTTCCTCGAGGTTCAACGATAACAGCAGCACCAGCGCTCACTTTGAACAGTAGTAGCACGAAAGAGTCTTTGAAGTGATGGCTTGGAACAAATTTCCACAGTAATTGTAGGTCATGCTGTAGAAGTTCAAGTTTCGACATTGATGGTATTATCATATACCGGTATCACGACTAACTTAGGAGCTTAACTCATGCTTAGAGGATGGGGAGGGCAAGCCGTACTTTCTCTTCGCTCAGTGTAGCACCGATAGGCCCGGCCCTGTGGGCAGGAAAGATAAACTAAGCAGCCGGATTTCATAATAGGGATGAGCGGAGGAGATGTGGTGCTGTGATGTGTTATTCTAACGTACAAATGTTTTTTTTTAGTTACGTCGTGAGGGTATGATACCGTGATTCCTCTGGCCGAAGCTTAACGAACGGGTTCTGAAGTTTAACTTCCGACTACTTGTTATCGGACTTCGGGAATACAGGTACGTTTTCAACTTCAGTCACACTATACGAATCATCCTCGGGGTATTTCACGGGATGTTTGGGGGTGTTTGGGGATAATATGCTTGAGCCGGAATTTGTATCTGTGACGATGTGGGGGTCTTTCCGTGTTGACTTTAGGGTTGTTCCGGCCCGTTAGGTCGAGTCCCGGGCACTATTTTTTTCTTATTCTACTCGGGTACAGAAGTGCCATGCAGCTGGCAACAGGGCGGCTTGCCGATACTCGCGTACCGGCACTGGTGCTCAAGTACTCGGGGGTGGACTTTCGTCCATACCCTAGTACTTGTACCGGTTTCTAAAGAAGCTCGGACTGATTCAGAATTGAAAGGGTCGATCATATCATCATAACTCCCCTCCTTCACCCCGTCAAACTGAATTTCGTATAAATAAAGGCGAATCGCGCTGAGTGATGCTTGTACTTGTAACCCTAGATATCCTTTTTTCCCCCGGAAAGCTCCCTTCTAAACATGTGCCCTAAAACACCGAATGGCACTCTCGCGCCGCTTTCAACCCAAAGCCCCACTACTTTCTATCAGCTCGTCATGAGATGGTTGATGGGGACAAGCGAATTTCGTTTCGTCGGCTGAGGGCATCTAGGGTTGCCAGTTAGCTTAGTCATCGGTCCAGTTTGTCGGGAAGGAAATAGCCTCTTTCGAACCTACGCAAGTCCGACAACATCTGCGAGGTGAGAGGGAGAAAAGCCCATTCAACGCAAACACCCCCACCAAAACCTCACCCCGCCACCACTACCATCCTCCCCACAAACAAATTACAACCAACGCAAACCCCCAGGAAGTGAGAGAGTGAGAGAGGAAAATCGATTGATAAAACCATAATGCTCCCGCGGTCCCGACTCCTCACGAGGTATCCTGCGGCGTGCCTGGGTGTCGCACAACAACGGAGCAGTCTTTCACTTCTTCGCCACCGCTACCCACCGCGATGGTCCACAGCAGCGGCGAAGACAGCACGATTGGGAAGACTAGCAGCGCCGGTCAACGGGAGGAGGAGGTGTTATGCTACCGTGAACAACAACAATGGTGATCCGGAGAAGAGGGGCGATGGGAAGCAAGATGGTGGGGGTGGTGATGGTAAAGGGGATAGGAAGAGTTCCGGTCTCCCACCGCTGGAGGAATTCAAGCCTCAGGATACGTTCGACAAGTTACACCCGGAGTATAAAAAGTTGCTTGCAAGGATCGTAAATGATCCCGAGACCGTGTGGAATAAGTGGTCACCCGCGGAGAGGTTGTCGTTCGTAACAATGCTCATCAAGAGCAAGGAGCTTGGAGAGAAATTGCACCAAACCCCCGGTTCGAACCTGATTATGAAGGCTCTGAATAATATTCTAGGATTCGGGCCCCCGAAGGTTGATCCGAAGAAGGATTCGAAGGAAGGGTCGGCCGGTGGGGCACAGCCGGAGGAACCGCTAGAAGATGGAGAGAGGGGAAGCAGTGGGAATAGTCAGCACAGAGGGGGGCAGCAAGGGAAGAAGGAGGGCGCAGGTGGTGCCGGCTCGGGTTCGAATTCGTACGCTTTCAGATTGGATACCACTTCTTTAATAGTCTCGTCGATCCTCTCCTACGTGCTTTACCGGATGATCCCGGGAGAGCAGTCGAGGGAGATCACTTGGCAGGAGTTCCGGAACACTTTTTTTGATAAGGGGCTTGTGGAGAAGTTGACTGTGGTCAACCGGAGTCGAGTGAAGGTCAAGTTGCACAGAGATGCTACCGCCCAGGTGTATCCTGACTCCCCGGCTGCCAATGGGAACTTCTACTACTATTTCAGCATTGGATCGGTGGAGGCTTTCGAGCGAAGATTAGATGACGCTCAGAAAGAATTGGAAATTCCTAGTTCCGAACGGATACCGGTTGCTTATAGGGAGGAGATATCTTGGACCGGAACTGTACTTTCTTTCGCTCCAACCTTGTTGGTAATAGGCTCAATCTTCTGGCTGTCACGGCGTGCTTCGAGCGGATCTGGGCAAAGCGGCATTTTCGGCATTGGAAAATCTCGGGCCAAACTCTTCAATCACGAGACGGATATCAAGATAAAGTTTAAGGATGTTGCCGGTATGGATGAAGCAAAGGTCGAAATTATGGAATTCGTTTCGTTCTTAAAGCAACCTGAACGTTTCCAAAAGCTCGGTGCCAAAATCCCACGTGGCGCAATTCTCTCCGGACCCCCAGGTACTGGTAAAACGCTCCTTGCGAAGGCTACTGCCGGGGAGGCCCAGGTCCCTTTCTTCTCAGTGAGCGGTTCGGAATTTGTGGAAATGTTCGTCGGTGTCGGTCCTTCCCGTGTACGAGATCTCTTTGCCAAAGCTCGGAAGAATGCGCCGTGTATCATCTTCGTTGATGAAATTGATGCTATCGGAAAGTCACGTGCTAGGGCGAACATCGGAGGCGGTAACGACGAGCGAGAGAGTACACTAAATCAATTGCTTACCGAAATGGATGGTTTCAATACTACGGAGCAGGTGGTTGTTTTAGCTGGTACTAACAGAGCGGATGTTCTTGATAGGGCGCTTATGAGGCCTGGGAGATTTGATAGGCACATCATGATTGATAGACCAACCATGGATGGGAGGAAACAGATCTTTTTGGTTCATCTTAGAAAGATTGTAACCTCTGAAGATATGGATTACTTGAGTGGGCGCTTGGCTGCATTGACTCCTGGTTTCTCCGGAGCTGATATCGCGAACTGTGTTAATGAAGCCGCTCTCATTGGTAAGTGCAATCTCACATCATTCTTTGAATATGTTAACCAACTAGCAACTCTATAGCTGCGCGGGGCAACGCCGACCAGGTAATAATGACTCATTTCGAGCAGGCAATTGAGCGTGTCATTGGTGGTCTCGAAAAGAGATCACTTGTCCTTTCACCAGAGGAGAAGAGAACGGTAGCATATCACGAGGTAGAAATTCCCCCCGATCCAGTCCCCCGATCCAGATAATAGCTAACCAAGCCTAGGCTGGCCATGCCGTTTGCGGCTGGTTTCTAAAATATGCCGATCCCCTCCTCAAGGTCTCCATCATCCCGCGTGGTCAAGGTGCCCTCGGCTACGCACAGTATCTCCCACAGGGAGAACAGTACCTCCTGTCGCTGGCCCAACTAATGGACCGAATGGCAATGACTCTCGGAGGACGTGTCTCAGAGGAACTCCACTTTGACACCGTCACCAGCGGAGCCTCAGACGACTTCAACAAGGTGACCAGGATGGCGTCAGCCATGGTGACAAAGTGGGGGATGAGCAAAAGCATCGGCACACTATATTACGACGACGACGAACAGAAGCTGCAGAAACCATTCTCGGAGGATACGGCGCAGAAGATCGACTCAGAGGTGCGGAAGCTGATCGACGAGGCGTACGATAAGTGCAGGAAATTGCTCACCGAGAAGAAGACGGAAATCGGGCTTATTGCTGAGGAGTTGCTGTCTAAGGAAGTGCTTGGGCGGGAGGACATGATTCGGATACTGGGCAAGCGGTAAGCATGCTTATTAAGTAAAACGACTTCTGATAATTGCGAAAAGCTAACAATGGAAGAATAGACCGTTCGAGGAGCATAAAGACTTTGAAAAGTTTTTTGATAGGCCCCATACTTCTGCTCCTCCGTAAGTTCATTCCATTTCCCCTCCGCTTACAAACACCATGCTAATTAAGAAACAAAAGGCCCTTTCCTAGCGAAAAAGAAGTTCCCCCACCATCCCATGAGCCCGGCGTCCCAACACCTCCATAGTCATTGCGAATTCACATTTTCTCTGCTCATTCTTCCTCCCACCTCCTACCCACCCATCCACTCATGCATCTATCCATACATTGAACTTTAAATTCCTGTAAATCAAAATTATAAAAAAAAACTTAGCACATGATCTGGATCAAATCACATCCTTACCATCAATTGGGGGGTTTCCTTTTTGTTTTTTTTTTGATTGATCGATTGACTACATAGAGAATAATCTATGCACTGATTTCCACCCCCTTTAGATTCAGATAAAAATGCCTCTCTTGAGCCTTTTACTTATTTTTCTTCTCATGCTCTTTTTTTCACGGTCCAATGGGTGGGGGTGTATCGTATCGCATTGTATTGTAGGAATGGAATAGTGACTACCTGATTGATCTTCATGTGCTGTGCTATACCGTGATGTTGCGATGCGCTGTGCATCTTGCACCATTCGAGGCCATTCAGGATCATGAAGTATCACCCTATCCCCTGAGGGGGTGGCCCCCCACGACACAAATACCATAATATTATGGGAAGTGCGCCGCTACGCGGCGCTTTAGCGGTCTCGGTAGGGCGGTGTGGTGGCGTTTTAGGCGGTATTATGGTGCGATAGTGAGGGTAGGCATGTAGACTTCATTTGTAGTTGTGTGAGAATACGGTGCACTTGTACGAAAGCCTTAACACCATTCCACTCCATCCATTTGACTGTGAAGTATCGTATAATACCGGTAGCAGTAGTGCGTTTCCTCCCTACCTTCCTACCTCCCTTCCCCCCGCCGTCGATCTCCAAAACTGCAATTGTCTGCCGTTCCCTTCCTGTGCCATGATGAAAGAAAGAAGGGATCTGGAACACGGTTTTCACAGATAATCACTCGGTTCGGTTTACTATTTGTTTTCTTTGGGTAATTACAGGTACGGTAGTTGAGTAGGGGGAAGGTTGGTATCATAGTAAGGCGCCGGTTGGGCATGTATCGACTGTGCATAGGAAGACGTTATCCCTATAACTAGGTGCCTCTTGCAACCTAAGAACGAGGTGCTCTAGTAGCTCCGCTCGACCAGACATTCTGTAGAGCATGCACAATCCTAACCCGACCTCCGTGAATTATCATATTCCATCCCAAGAAAGAGCATGATACCTGTTGGCATCATTCAACAGGGCTATCGTATCAATACTATCCTACTATGACACCGCGCTCCCTCCCGCCTAGCAGAGCCCGTGACTAGATTTTTTCCAATACACTCCAGCCCGCATCACTACCCTATATTGGAGGTGTTGAAGACTCATAATAATAATAATAATTCTGTATTGTAAGATTCTGACCGGTGATCCCCCTGTCATGCCTAAGACAGAGATGACTGAGGTGTGCCTCGGTATTTTTCAGTGATCGTGTGCGTAAGTACGATCACATAGGGGAGTTTCTCAACGACCGGTCCTCTCACCTTCCATAATCATCCCCTCGATCACCGCACCCTTTTTCTCTTTTGTTCGTTCGTTTGGTCCGTTTTCTTTTGTCTCTTTTTTTTATATCTATCTCGTTCTGCCCCAATCGAACTCAAACCGTAAGTAGTCCTCCATTATTATCGCATGCATGCTAACAATTACTTAGATGTTGGGTCTCAAGTTTGTCAGAACAGCTCGTTTGGCCCGCCCATTCGTTGGAGGAGGGGGCTTTCGTAACCGGTTCCTTCTCCCTGTTAAGAAACCACTCCTTTGCCGGAGGTCGGAATGTGAGTCCACTCAATTTTCTGACAAACAACTACAAGCAATGTCGTGACATTTGTAAAACGGACTGCTATTGCATACAGCTAAAAATTGACTTGGCCTCAGAATTTTGGTAGTATGCAATAGTAGTCCGTTTTAAAAACATCATGATATTGCGAGTAGAGTACTAAGTGCCTGCTAACAGAGTTAACATAATTTAGATGCCTGTTGAACTGTTGACTGCCCGCCGTCCTATGGCTCTTCAACAATTACCAACCTACAAAGCCTCTTTTTTTTCTGATGAGTCCGGCGAAGCCATACAAGCCCTTTTCTCCGGAGCTTCCAGTGAAACCACTGGCGCCGAATGTGACCCCCTCAGTGAATACACCAAGGCCAAACCCCACTGTTCCAGTGAAACTGAAGCAGCAAGTGAACACCACCCCTCGAACGAAGCTGAGAAGACAACTGACCACAACACGGAAGCTGGAACCAGTTCCTTAGGAGAGGTTAGTCTATGTTTGTACTAGGGTATGGATGTGAGTAATCGGACAGCCAGGGGTTGGGGAGGTCTCTGTGGATGCTTGAGCACAGATGAGACGCTCTTCAAGTTATAGCAGTGTGGAATTGATCTTAGGAAAGCAAAGAACTCATCTTTTCTGGCATGGAAATAACATGCTGCTATAATGGTATCTCCTCTACACACAAGCATCTGCATAGGCCTCCCTAATACCTGGCTGTCAGATCACCCATATCCATGCCCAAGCACAGTACTCAACACCTATTATATAAATAAAGGCTAATCCTTAACTAGCGTGTGAAGGATATAGAAGTCGTCCAACAGCATATAGACAAAACTTTCAGCGGGCTCCAAGACGGGCAAAAACAATTAATGCATCAGGAAAATGTCAGAGGATGGTCCACGGTGGTCCTAAATGCTCCTGGTCCACTAAGGGGAGTCGTGGTCCACCCGGATCCGCTCTGATCCACACTTTTTCTAATTTTACCAAAAAGGTGGATCAGGGTGTACCAGGAGGATCTGGGGAACCATAACCCCCCTGGTAGACCAAGAGGGCTGAAGTCCGGTTTTTACATTTTGCCGATGCTGGGTCGGCTTGACGCGAATTCCAAAGACATAAGGGCCGAGATCGCGAAAAGCACTAAGGATCTGAGACTCGAGTTTAAAACTGACATACAAGATCTTCGGAAGGATAATAATTCCTGGATGCGCTGGCTGCTGGGAACTGTCTTTAGTGCAATAGCGGGGGTATGTTATAGAGCGATCCTCTCCTCAATCTATTCGTATTGACACTTGTGCAGGTTGCTCTCAAAATGTTCTACTGGGACGCCGAGGCCCAGTGCGAATTTGAAAAGCACATCAAGCAAGAGATCCGCGATTCTCGCAACCAGCCCCCCCCCGCCCCAAGAGCCTGGCTTTGGTCATAGAGTGAAGGGTCCCCCTCCGCTAAGAAAAGCAGGCAATGATATCGTTAATGGTGCGACGTGATTCAGTGGCTACTCTTGTTGAAAGCCGCCACATAGGCCGCGGGAAAGAAAAAAAAGAAGAAAAAAAAGATGTAGCTAAATTATTATCATTCCTCAGGGATTTTTTCACCCTGAGCGCAACTTCCCACAACTCACTTTCCCGTAGAATTTCTTAAATAAGGCGCATTCGAAATTTAGGCGCACCTATAGTGCGATAGTGAGGGTAGGTAGGTAGATTTCGCTTGTAGTTGTGAGAATATGGTACACTGGTAAGAAAGCGCTATGGGTTGTATCAGTCTTAATGACATTCCATTCCATCTATTTGGTCGTGAATTGTCGTAGTAGTGTATTCCCTTCTCCTACCGTCAATCTCCCGAACTACAACGATCCGCCGTTCCCTCCGTGCGTCATATAGGGAGAAAGGAGGGATCTGTAACAGAGTATTCACAGATCATCACTCGGTTCGGCTTACTGTTTGCTTTCTTTGGGTAATTACAGATATGGTACTTGAGTGGGGGGAATATTGGTATCGTAGTAAGGCATCGATTGGACATGTATCAATTGTGCATAGAAAGGTATTACGAAGGTGCGTACAGGCCCCCTCCGTCGTGTTCTTTCAGGAGGCGTTACTGGTATAACTAGGCGTCTTCAGCAGGCAATACGAGAATGAGATGCTCTAGTAGCTCTACTAGACCAGACAACTCGGTAGAGCACGCACAATCCTAACCTGACATCCATAAGTTATCACATTCCATCCCAAGCAAGAGTATGATATCAGTCGGCGTCCATTCAACAGAACTACGTATCAAAGGTATCCTACTATGACGCCGTGCTCCCACCCTCCCACCTAGTGGAGCCCGGAACTAATTTAGAATTTTCCGATACACTCCAGCCCGCATCACCACCCTATATTGGAGGGGTTGAAGACTCATAATAATAATGATAACTCTGTATTGTAATGTAAGATTCTGAACAAGGAGGCATGTGATGGAAAAAATGAATAACTACGGCTACCGGTACAAGAGAAAGACCAAACAAAGAAGAACCGGGGATACGACAACACCTATGCAAATAAGGAAAGAAAGAAAAGAAAGGAAGGAAGAGAGAAGGGATTAATGGTAACGACAACAAGTTTTGTAAAAACGAGGGAGAGAAAGAGAGGGAGAAGGAAAGGAAAAAAAAAACTCCAGCGCCATATTACTACAACAACCACGGATCTTGTGGGGCGTTTGTGCTTGTGTGGGTGTGTGCGTGCTTGTGTTAAAAATAAAAAATAAAAAAGCTGTCTATGATATCTTGTTTACACGCTTCTTCGCGATTTTCATCTTTTTGCCGACTCTGTTTTTTGTTTGTTAGCCACTCCATCTGATATGTGGATGGTATAGGAGGGGGGCTAACTTGTCAACATCACGATCAAGATCCTCCAGCATCTTATTCTGAAGATCGATCTCCTCGCCAATGGCTACCCCGATTTCCTTCATTCGACCAACGTTCTTCAGCATGCCCTCCACAACTCTATCCTGCTCTTGCATGTACTGGTCGTTAAGCTGCAGTACACCTTGATTATCCAGCTCCCTAGTATGTTCCGTTTCCGGCAGTGGCGCGCCGAGGATTCTGCCGCCAGTGAAAGTGCTCTTACTTGCGCTAGCCCCTGTAAAGAGTGCATTCTTATCAGCTGCCACCGCGGCAGCGGAAGAGTTTTGGGCAGCCCGCTTGGAAGCAAGCGAATTCGCTAGGGATTCTAGGCCATCCCGTTCTTTACGGGCCGACGAAACTAAGTCTCTTCGCCGCCGGATCTCTCCGTCAAGTAGTTCCTTGCCTTCCTTGCCTGCTCCCCATCCGTTATTGCCCTTTCCACCACTACCAACCTCTTTGAGTCCGTTATCCAACGCAGTGATTAGAGAGCCAACCTTGACGAGACAACGCTTAGCCCCCGCGGATGCCTCGTGCTGTTCCCCAGCCGACACTGCTTGATCACGCTTCGACAAGTACATCCTCGCATCATGTAGCAGCGTCTTTAATTCCCGATGCGTATCCAGCCACAAGGTCGGATCCGTAATCGGTCCTCCCCCTATACCCCCACCCGGCGTGTATCCCAAAGGACTTGGGCCCAACGCGGCCGATGATCCAGCAGACCAATTCGCGGGCAGGTTCAGAAAGGTTCTCCAGGCAGGTGAGTCACGCCAGCGAGAGTCGTCCGAGCGCAGGATCCCCAGGAGGTATTTTTCAAGCCCGTCTCGACGCTCCTCAGTCATCACGGGGTTGTTAACGGTCCGAGAGAAGTAAGACTTTGGCGGAAGCGGCTTGGGCGGCACACTGCCAACTATGTCGGTTAGTCGCGAGTGCAGTTCGGCGAAGTCATTGTAGCGCTTTTTGACGGTTATAGAGCGGAGAGGGAGGCGGAGAAGAATGTGGTAGACCGTGTGCGGCTTCCCCGGTGATGTGGCGAGGGAGGTTGTTGGGATGGAGATTTCAAGAGTTGTCATAGTGGTTTGTGGTTCTTCGTCTGTTGAGGGATGGGAGAGAGCTGAGCGGAAGGGAGTATGTTTGCTCGTTGGAAAAAAGTACCGGACCGGTGATCCCAGAGGACGTCGGGTAAGGCGAGGCAGGGCGAGAAAAAGGGAAGGATCTGGCAAAAGCAAGATCAAGCTACAGTATACTCTAGACTAATAGATAAGATCTGTCTTAGAAGAGATGGGAGTCTTTTGTAATGCGATGATGGCTTTCTGGGGTCTTGATAGGGAATAGTGTAGGGTGGGGGGTGGGCAGCGATTGGTAGTGGAGCTGGTCCGAGTGGATGAGTGGTCAGGTGCGCTGCTGCTGGGTGGACTGGAAAGGGCAAAACCAAGTCCTAGAACGAGATGAGCTCAAACTAGAAAACGAGTGACACCGAAGCTTCCAAAAAGGAAGGAATCATATTGTGGCTGGTAATGGAGGTGTGGCTGGGTGTGGCTGGGTGAACTGCTGGTCTGACCATTAACAGAGCTGGGGGCAAAAGCCACAAATGGCAAATCGCCGCAGGAAGCCTAGCAAGTAATCCCCGGCAACGTGACTTTCTTGCTGTGGTGCTCGTGTTCCGGAGAAAACCCAACACCAAGGAACTCGGTAGACTGCAAAGGCTGCTTGTGGCTCTTTGATGTTTCCGAACAGCTCTTCAATCACATATTCTCTCCTCTCCCATAATATTCCTCCAACTCTAGTTTACCATATTCTTATAGTCCCAGTGGAAAACACCGTTTCGTCAAGCTTTCATCTCCCCTCAAACTATACATCCGTCTCTTCCTAGTACCTATTTAGTCCCGCCGCTTCTGCTAGTCCGGGTTTCCCCTCTCGTCGGTGTTTGCCTGGCACTCTACGCCTGATGTTGCCGAGGCCTATATCGTTAGTGTCAGTACATTGCTCGGCTCTCGTTACTTCTTATTTGTCCTTAACGGTTAACTGACATCTGCGTGTGATGACGTATAGTCCCGTCACTCTAAGAGAAGCTGCCCTCGACTCTCCAATATTTCGCGGTACGGTAGTTCACTATGGAGAACAGGTGGAGCTTGTCGAGAAATGGCTGGAGGGCTACTTGAAAGCTACCTTGAAGCTCTGTAGCGAGGTGAATGGCAAGTCCGAGGCTCCACCCCCGAAATACGACAGGGCTTGCTAACATAGCTGAAAATAGGGCTCGAGGAAGTTGTGAACAATTATTTAGGGAAGGGGGTTCCTAATGGTATATCCGAGTTGATAATTGATCAGGACTACACACTACTCGCTATTAGGAGGTTTGCAGAGGGTTCAAGAGGGTTTTGGGGAGCTGTTATAAATGGGGCCAAGAAAGTCGAGCAGACCGTCGTGGAACCTTTATTAGGGTTCCAAAGGTCGGAGCTTAGGGTATTCAAAGTAAGGGGTCGCTGGCAGACACTTTCTCGCGAATTCTTACTCATAATTGTATTCAGGATTCACGGCGTTCCCTTGAGACCACTCAGGCGAAATACGATTCTCTTCTTGCCCGCTATGCTGGATTGTCAAAATCGAAGGAGCCTTCATCACTCCGTGAGGATGCTTTCCAACTCTATGAGGCTAGAAAGTTGTACATTAGAGCTTGCTTAGATTTCTGTGTTGCCGCACCCATCTTTCGTGCCTCGTTGGACCGTACCTTGACCAAAGTATTATCAGACCAGTCTAGGAAGCAGATACGCCTCCGACGCGAAGGCACGGCAGTAGCCGAAAAATATGCAGTTGAGATGGATAGGATAAGGGCTTGGAGTGAGGGCATGGAACAGAGCGATAAGGTATTTCGCAAAGAGCTTCTTATGGCAAGAAAAGAATTGGAAGAGAGGGTAAAGCGGGAGCTGCACCCCGCCAGGGAGTTGGAGGAGTACGCAAGTAGCACAGTTCCTTATCTATCCAGCAAGGGGCCTGGCATTGCCCCAGAAGGCGAAAACATATCAAGTGAAAAACAGGGTTGGTTATTTATGAGGACGTTGACGGGTAAACCAACCCGAAGCCTTTGGATTAGACGCTGGTTCTTTGTGAGGGAAGGGATATTTGGATGGCTCATACAAGGATATAAGGGTGGTGCAATGGAGGAAAGTGAAAAGATTGGTGTCCTGCTATGCAATATTAAGCCAGCATTTCAGGAGGAGCGAAGATTTTGTTTCGAGGTCAAGACGAAAGATACCACAATATTGCTCCAGTCAGAAACCCAAGCAGAACTTACGTCATGGCTTGCAGTCTTTGAACAGGCAAAAAGGACTGCTGTCGAATCGGCATCTTCTACGGCATCAACCCAAGCTTTCTCTATCATTCCACCCTCGGCTCCCGTCCCCGCTACTGAGCCGGCATACATCACCAAAGGCCACGATGGTAATAGTGTTTCTTCAGCACTCGCACCACAACCAATAGGCAAAGATGGTGTCTCTCTAAACCCATTGAGCGTGTCGGGACGTCTCCTTGTTCACCGTGATGAAGCTTCTGGAGTCGATCGCTCATTAACTATGCCTCTCAACGCCCTTGGAAGCACTTCCAGAGGAACATCTTTCGATATTAGTAGGAATGATAATTCATCGGGGGCCCGGGAAAAAATCGCACAGAAGCTGGATATCCATCGGAAAACAGGGTCCAATGAGCGAAATCAGTCTTCGGTGGTTCCACCAGCCTCACCAGGTAATAATGGCAGTAGTGTTGGTATATCGGCCTTGATCTCCGCGAGCCATAACGCTTTACCATTCCACCCACCAGCATCACCCCCAGCTGATGGAAAGTTTGCAGATGGACCTACCAGCCTTGCTCCAGCCACTTTGGTCAGTACACCGGCACCAGTTACGTTATCAAAAGCGGCAATAACATCAGGGCAAGAGCCAATAAACGATGATTTTGGATCTAGGGGCCATCGAAAAACTCAGAGCTTGGATGCAACTGTTGGACCCTATTCACCTGGTAGGGATAATAGTCTACCTGGCAGAAAGGACGAATACCCTTCGGGGTATCCCCCGGAGCTTAGGGCTCAAGATAACCATTTCCGAGTCTTATTTCCCGGAAGAAAGCCTAGCGAAACGGTATTACTTGGTAAGTGATAGATTTTGTTTTTCACCTTTCGGTACCCTACATGTGGCAGGGTTAATAATAAACACCCACCGGATAGTTTTCCGAGCAACATGGAGCCCAAATGATACACAGGAGCTGCCGGGCCGCTGCTACGTGACAGTTGACAATGTGTATTTCTACTCCCATTATCTTGGCCTTGTGTTTACGAGCGTGATACCCCTCACGTCTATTACTGAAGTGAAGGCTGCTCCTGGAAAGGATTGTGATTACCTGTTCTTGCATCTTGACCCCGAAAACAAAGAGGTAGGACTTGACCAAGAAGGACATGAACCGCACATCACTGTCAAGATATTCTTGGAGCCAGTAAGGCTCTTGCAAAGGCGTTTGCTCTTTTTAGTCAAAAACGCCAGCGCATCGATCGAAGACGAACCTCCGAAGCTTCCGGCCAGAAAGGTCCTAGAGAGGCTTATCGCATTGGAGCGTGAAGTAGAGGAGCGGACTGGGACTGATACTGAAAGTTGGGAAGATGTGGGGCTTGTAGATGTGCATGACGAGCTAGAGCGGAGGAAGCGTGCAGGCGAGCTGGTGAAAGTACGGATTGACGGGTAGGTTGTTGCTTCGAGACGAGATCTCAAGTTTGATACTAAAGCAATGCCTAGCGATAATTTGATCTCTCATCCAACTGCCACTCAGAGAGGCATTGACGGCAGGGTCGGGGGGGCGACTCGCTTTAAATTCCCTTCGGCACCGGTCGTCTACGAACCTGAGGGGATGGATAAAAAATCGTTTGAACGGGAGTTTGAGGTTTCGCCGAAAGCAATGTTTCACCTTATGTTTGGAGACAAATCGGCTATCTTCCAAACATTATACCACGAGAGAACAGCACGGTGTATGAGTCCCTGGCAACCGCAGAACTTTTACAATCTTGGTAAAGCAGATGCTGACTACCTTGCTTGGTTTCACAGACATTCAACAGGGCGCATGGACCCAGCTAATTGGTGGAAGGATGAAGCGGGAATTCAAATACCAGATCGAGTACCATGACATTTTATGTAGGTCCCAGAAACTGGCACCAGTTGCTGGCGCAGTACTGATAAGAGGCATCTAGGGAGATCGCGGAAATCAAATGTGGTTGATCATCAAACGATTGAGAAACAAGACGATCATTCGTAGGCTCCCAAACTTCCTGACGATCCTTAAATACATGGGTATAGCAGGCTAACCTATCCTTAGGTGTTATGTAATTACGGACCGAAAAACACCTTGGCATTTGCCTCACCGCGAGCATTTCATGCTTGTCAGCAAGGTGGTCATTACTCACGTAGCGAAATCAAAATGTAAATTATCCATCTGGACTGCTGTCGAGTGGGAAAAGGAACCAACGTTCTCAAAGGGTAGGTCACCCTTTCATATTTAATTAGAAATTATGGGGGCGGTTTGGTTGATGCAACGTTGGCTGTCGCAGGAATTGTTCACAGACAAGCCCTCAATGATCTCGACTTAGACGCCCTCGACCTAGGAGATGTCGTCGCAGATCAAGCACGGAAATTAGGTTCTCAAAACCGCATAGAGAATATTGTAGACGTCTTTGGAGGGATAGGCCAAGAGACTCCAGGCCCCTACCTGGCAGTGGGGGGGCTGGACGGTGCGCCTCTCGCCTCAGATCTTGACTCAAGAGCCCCGAGGCTACCGATCGCCCACAGGTCCCTCTCCCAGATGATGCTGGAAACTGGCTTGAGCTTTCTTGAGAGTGCGGTGTCTAGCCTTATGATGTGGACGTTCACGGCTCTGCAAAAAGCCTGGGGAATCGCATCGGCGCAGCGCATTATCTTGTTGGTTCTAGCTATATCCCTCTTGAGCAACACAATGCTTAGCTCGAGATCTACGGTTTCATACTGGAATGAAAGGAGAGCCGCAAAATTTATGAATGCCGTGGGAGTATCACCTAATGGGATCATGTCCCGAGCCGTTTATTTGAAGGATATGGATGAAATAGTTCTTAATGGTACAGATTTAGCACACGATAGCTCTAGCCAATGGTAATATTCACTAAGCCACCTGTCAACCCCCGCCCTGCTATTCGAAACAGCACATACTGACAGCCTTGCAGCTATGTGAAGTTTAGAGAGCTCGCCAGTTTCACTGATATGGATGCAGATGCGGTCCTGGCTAGCAAAGGATTTTTTAGTGCTTCGACTCGTGCTACCGCACAAAGACTCCGGCTCTCCAGGCAGCATCTTGGGTCGTACCGCCATGACTTGCTCGTAGCGATGAGAGTTGTCAATAGCTTGGAGAGAGACATGGTACATGCCGAATGGGACAATTGGCTTTTCGAGGAGACATCTAGATGCAAACAGGCGCTCTTTGTTTTGAATAACCGGAAGCCGCTGACTGGAAGCGTCGGTCAGAACAGCGCATCTGACGGAGATGATAGGGAAGAGCGTGGCGAAGCTGCAAAGTGGCTTTCAGAATATTGCGATAGTTGCAATAGAGAGCGGAGTGAATTTGATGCCGGTCGACGTCTCGGTCTAGCGTTTCCTTGAAAGCTTTTTTCTCTTCCTTTCTTATTTTCTCTTTCCCCGTATCTCATCTTGTCTAGGTTAGAATTTCCTTTGTTTTATTTTTGCGTTCGGTGATATGGTTAGATTGGTGTGGTACCAGTCTCATTCATTCGTTATTATAATAGGTTCTCAACCTTAATTCCAATCTATACCTTATACCTTGTGCTTAAATTCGTCATTCCTCCTCTGCAGGACTTTCTTCTTCTCTTTGCCTCCTTTATTTCTATCCTCTCTTCTATGCAAGTAAGGAACCTACACTACAATATGTACAGTACTTGCGCCGTTATGTATACTGCGCCGCCGGATACAAAGACCTGATCCCTTTGGTGGTAGCCACTAGCGTAATAAGGTTGGGTAATAGCTAGCAGCCCAGGAAATCAATCTTGAGTCTCTGGCAGCGCTGATCGCAACCATTATACAAACCAAACCAAACACCATCCCAACCGAACAAAACTCCTGATATTACAAGTGAGGAGTTGCGGTAGAGAAGCCCTCTTCTTCTGCTCCTTCCATACCTTACTGTACGCTACAATATCCGAGTCTAGCGCGGAAGCATTGCATCCGGTACAAGTATAGTATATCCATCAATTATTTTACCGCAGCATTATATCATGCTCTGGGTGAATTCATTTCATCTCCATCTCCATCTCCACCCAGTTGGGAATCTAGCCAGCCCCATCCTGCAAAGCATGATCAATCACAAACAGCCCCAATCCCCCAAAATTGCGAAATACGTAAAATCCAATTCAATGCGCTTTCCTCTCCCCCCCTCCTCCCCCTCACCCTCAAAAAAAAAAGACTTTATTTAGGCGTGAAGCAATTATCATGCCTACTTACAGTATGATACCCTCACACACCGACCGACCGAACCCGGCCGGCCCGGATGTTACTCGTACAATATCATACAATAACATGCAAGCCTCTCGCAACAACCCCGCAGGTATCATATAGTGTTCCTGCCTATGATACCTACCAAAACCTATCCAGAATATATATAAATAAATCCACATCAACTGGGGGGTGGGGGGGGGGGTTTACTGGGCGGTTGTGAGATTTGCCTTTTTACTTATTTACTTGCTTACTTTACTTTTTTTTATATTTTATTTTTTTACTTGCTTGCTAACGGCATGCGTACTTGTACCACGTTTGCTTATCTTAGCAATTCTGAAACAGGGGCTACCGTACGTTAATCGCAGTACCGGTACCAAGTACTTCTTTTTTTTCTTTTTTATTGTGTTCTGGTTGGCGGTGCTGAGGCTTGTGGTGCTTACTGTACCCGTAACAGTACTCGTACAGTTACGGCAATTGGTTTTTTAAGCTACCGGTGGGGATTATTTATTTATTTATTGGAAAGATAATCATTACTTGCAGTAGCAGTATGATAGTTAGTTTGCCAGGGGGGGGGGGGGTGCAAGTGTATGTGTTCTAAAGAACACACACAAAACAAAAGTTCCAAGAATGGAATAGTCTATAGAAGGATGGAATAGAAGTTATTCGTGGAAACATCCATCCAGCAAAAGTGCCCCGTATCATAGTCCGAGGAGGCTTATTCATTTGTTTGTAAGTATCATACGTTGCTTCTGACCGGCCACTGTTACTATCGCGGAAGGACGGACGGACGAACGACCGGGCGCTACAGTACAATACTTTGTATTATTTCGGCGGCTGCGGTGGATTCCATTAGTTTAGTTTAAGCCAACTAACTTCCACCGAACTCGAAAGCCGCCCTCCCCCCCCCCTCCTCCTCCTCCTCCTCCTCCTCCTCCGCCCGGGCTCTTCGTAATGTATGTATGGTTGGTAATTTTGTGATTGTTGTTCTTGTGTGTGTGTGTGTGTGGTTTAGTTAGTTACTATGATATTATATATATTTCTGCGGTTTTCGTTTCGGGATGTTTCTGTTTGTGTTGTGTTCCCGCTGGACTACCGTGCGGTGCTATGTGGTAAATTTATATATAATAATTATCATACTGCACATGTACGTACGGGACGATCAGGAGTTTTTTTTGTTGTTGGGATTCGGTTTGGACC
>Ga0307507_10006298_pt1 | contig 18350 bp, 19 predicted proteins | sample 7_EM_MG_FD_207223 | JGI IMG/M metagenome (GOLD analysis project Ga0307507, IMG submission 207223) | Populus trichocarpa ectomycorrhiza microbial communities from riparian zone in the Pacific Northwest, United States - 7_EM | ecosystem: Host-associated > Plants > Roots > Unclassified | place... | reverse complement strand
TTTTGTAGAATGTAGGGGGGGGGTTGTAGAGGGCGAGGAGCTTGACCCAAATCGTCTGCCCCGAGGGTGCCCTTATATAGGGGTTCTTCCCTCAACCCTAACCCTGCGTGACTCATACCCTCGCGTGACGGGACCCAGGACACATCGCGAGTCATAGTGTGAAATCCATCAGCTGACTCGACCGAGTCAGCTGCGTGCTATCTCTCAACCAATCAAAACCCATAAAACAAGTCATGTGCTCTAACGGGGTCACATGCGTGAAACCCATGACTCATAACTATGAGTCATGTGCGCAATACATAAACCACATGACCACAATCGTGCGTCATGTCAAATATCAGCCAATCATAATAAACCAATGACGCCTTATTACATTGTCATATGAAATCCTATGAGTCAACTGATCTCATAGTGTGAAAGATAACAAACCGATGACTAATCACTATTAGTCATGTGAGAGTCAGCCTTGCTTAGTCACCGTTTGTGACAAGAACAAGGATTCGGGAGCTCCAACCCCACTATGGACCAAGAGGTCAAGGGCCAGAAGGCCAAATCCAAACTGGAAGTCAACGAAATATCGGCAAGAGCTTCCGGACAGTTCTACCGGGGAGGAGAGACAACCGGTATCCTAAGATGGGATGAAATCGACAATGAAATTCAGCTCGAAGCTATCAACATTAGCACCGAGCTGGCGATAAAGAACAAGATGAATAATGAAGACCAGGACATAAGAGAAACAGTCCCTGTAACCCGTACAGGTTACTGTTTGGTTTCAAGTATCGTTTTGATACTTAGTATGTTTTATGATTGAGTGTGATACTCATGATGTTTAATGTTTGGTTTTGAGTATCGTTTGATACTCAGTATATTTTAGTTACTGTCTCAAGGTATCGTGTGATACTTGATATGTTTTATGTAACGTTTTAAGGCTACTGTTTAAGACTCTTTGTGGTTATTGTTTACAAGGCTCCGCTTAGCCTGACAAGTGTATTTAAGACCTGCTATTCTCCGGACTTAGAGAGGGCAGACTTCGACATACAGAGTTTGCAATATACTAGATTGAACAGTTAGTTTTTCAGTTGGCTTCCAGAATCCAGTAAGACCCAAACATACTTAGCTATTAGGAACTACTTGGTAGTTGTGATATAGTAAGAAGTTTGTTACAACAACTTAGTCTAAGCCTCCCGTACTTAGTCTTGTTATATACCGCACTTTGGTATAGAGATAATATCGTTACCCTATCGATTCCCGCCACGCCCCAGGAGGCGCTTACATTTTTTTAACTTCAACAAGTTATCAAGATTGACGAAGACCAGGAACCCAGCGGGAGCAGACCTCCCAAGAAGAAGGTTCAACAACGAGCTAGAGACGAATAGGCACGATTTGTCAAAGCACCTCCAAACGAACAGTTCTCAATAGACGAAGTAGCTAGGCAACTAGCCAGAGATAGTGCTCAACGGGATCTAGCGGAGTCAGCAACAGAACTAGCAAAAGCAGCGACAGTCACCCCCAGCAGGTTCCCTGAGTCGTCACAAAATGGAATTCCCAGCAAAGCCCCAGTAGCGGCACCAGCAGGCGATCCAGACAGCTCAAGTAGCGACTCAGACGACATGTCTGACCAGCGTGAAGGAGCTGGCGGACCAGGTCCTGACGTAGTACCAGAGCCTTTACCAAGGCTTAGCATCAAGGTGCCATCACCCAAGAAATTCACAGGCAATGGCGAAGACCTTAAACCAGAGGCATTTGATAGATGGTACAACTCAGTCCAACTCTATTTACGATTGTACATGGTTCCCCAGAATGCTGCAGGATCAGGAAACTACTGGATTCTCTATACAGACGGACAAGCCCAAGAAGCGGCATTCCAAGCTGCAGAGCTATTTGGAGAAAACCTCACAAGAGACCTACTAGTAACCTATCTCCGGGAACGATTCCACGCATCCAAGCATAAGGACGATACCTATCAGAAGTTCCACAGCATCCGGCAATGATGGAATGGTGAAGTCCAGAAGATATTTATCATAGTTACAGATCTACTCATGCATAGATCACGGCTACCAGAAGACACTATAAGCGACTACGCTTTCATACAAGCATTCTTTACCAGTATGCACCCAAGACTCCGGCAAGACGTCAAAACTCAGTACACTGGAGACGAGGATATTCTCACTGTTATTGCTATGGGAGAAAGACTATACTCTATCCATTGAAGTACACGAGCGTATGGCAAGGAACGACATGATAAACAACCTAAGGAATCCACCAAAAAGAAGACAGATCACAAACCTAAGAAAAAGTTCATTAACGATGGCAACTCCGCCAAGAAAAAGGAACAAAGCAAGAAAGAAGCCTGTTGTACTTGTGGGGGTGAGGGACATATGGCAATGGATTGCCCAAGCAAAAAGGACAAAGGAAAGGCGAAGGTCAAGAAAGAAGCTTCATCCAATCTAGCAACGGAACTCTGCGAATATGATGAGGTATATATCAATGCCCTCGAAATTGAGAGCTATGTGGCTACAAAAACCATTCACCCTACCACGATCAAGGGACACCATGCGCTTGAGGGTACTATGTTCATTAATGGAAAAGAAGCAAAAGTCCTGTTTGATACAGGAACGATAGGAGCAAGCCTTATTAGTGCCGCCTTTGTCACTACACATGGTATACCATGCATAGAAATGAAGGAACCAACCAAGATACTTATGGCCATGAAGGGATCACGATCTGAGAGCAACAAAGAGGGTACTGTTGACCTAGCGGTCGGAAAACTACATACAAAAGGAAACAAAAGCTCGTTGGAAACCTGGCGAAGTACGACGCCCTTATAGGAATGCCATTCCTAAAACAACAAGGAGCTATAATTGAATGCGGCGGGTTAGCTATTCATTTCCCCAAGTTTGGAATTATGATCAACTGCACACCTACCAGCGGACATATCAGAGCAGCCGTCATCACCACAGAGGATATAATGAGCCAACACCCAGAGGTGTTCGCTGAAGCCATACCAGAAGGACTGCCACCACTTAGAAAGATAAACCACGAAATCCGCCTCATGCCAGGAAAGGAACTACGGAACTTACCAACTTACTCAATTCCAGAAAGATGGGCGAAGGAAATGAGTTGATGGATCAATGAGAAGGTCAAACAAGGGATTATCGAACGGAAAGCAGTCCATGGAGCAGCACCTATCTTCGCTCAAGAAAAGAAAGATAAAATCAGAATGAGACCACTGCTCGATCTCACAGCAAGGAATGAGATAAGTATCAAAGAGGATGAAAACAATCCCAAACCAAAGAATGATCATGAACTCGCTAGGAAGAGCGAGATACCGAAGCAAGATTGACCTCAGTGATACCTACTTCCAGACCAGGGTGGAGCCCAAGGATGTCGATATAACCGGTTTCAAATCACTTTTTGGATGTTTCGTTAGCAAAGTAATGCTACAAGGAGACATGAATGCACCAGGAACATTCATGCGAATAATGTCTGATTTATTCGCTGACTACCTAGGAGAATTCAGGTGAGTTTATATTGACGATATTCTAATATATTCCGATACAGAACAAGACCACCTGAAACACATCGCAATGGTGTGCGATAAACTAAAACAAGCCCAGTTTTATGCTAGCAGAAAGAAGTCGGAAATCTTTGCCACAAGCATGGATGTTTTAGGACATATCATTGACGATCCGGGGTTGAGAGCATCACCTGAGAAGATCCCGGGAATCGAAGCATGGACTACTCCAAAGAACAAGAAGCAATTATAGGAATTTCTCGGAGTTGTCAATTAGATTAGCCAATTTATACCACACCTGGCGTCGATCACAGCACCCCTCACCTCGCTTACTGGAACAAAGGAGTTCGTGTGGACTGCAACACATGATGACGCAATGGATAACATTAAGCGAGCTGCAGCACAGAACCAGATCATGAAACCAATCGACCATGAATCAGCATCACCAATATGGCTGATAACCAACCCCTCTGATACAGGAGTTGGTGCTTGGGTAGGACAAGGAGAAACAGCTGATACAGCCAGACCGGCGGTGCTCTATAGTAGGAAGTTCTCTAACGCCCAGATGAACTATGGCACTACAGACAAGGAAGCATTGGCGATAGTTGACGCCCTTACAGCATTCCATCACCTCCTGGCAGGAAATGAATTCACGATAGTCACTGATCACCAGCCCCTGATGTACCTCAAGACAAGCAGAACACCAACAAGGAAGCAACTTAGGTGGCGAGGATACATAGGCCCGTTTAGGACAAAAATCATATACCGGCCAGGACAATGGAACTATTTAGCGGACGCTTTATCACGCCTTTATACAGAAGACAAAAGCTATCCTCATACTGTGCAAGACCCTACTCAACAAGATTCAGCCAGCGACACTTCTCCTCTTTCCCATTTCATCGAATCCGATCCAGAAGACATGTCTCGATTCGAAATCCTTGAGGTTAACTACAATCACAACCACTCAGACTGCAGCAGTAACTGCAGTATCCATCGACCTGCGCTTGATCCCACTGATTACAGAAATAAGGACGCTATCAACAATTGGGGTGACTATCACGGTATCAGCAGCGGCCGCTGTGATGAGGAAATCGCACATTCAGCCCAACACTGGTCAGATTGCCCCATGCTAATGTGCCCTGTTCATGAAGATGATAAGATTAGGAATAAAGTCTATACAGGCGAGTTGAGCAGAAGCCCCCCACTCGATGACCCCCAGCAAGGAGCAATGCAAGACGCTGTGGATCCGGAGATCAATGAGGAAACTATCCTCTCCCCTCAACCTCGACCAGACCAGTCAAAGCTCAAAAGAAGACTACTTCAAGCCCTAGGCTGCACCACTACGAATGTCCCCTGTGAAAGCCTTGAGTGCCCGGTACACCAGGCCCCCAGACCCTCATCTACCAAGCTCCTCTATGGAGGGCCGCTTCCCTTCCACAACATTATTCCAGTCATTGAACCACCAAAGCTACCCCACCACGACAGCAACCTCTACCAGGTATACAATGATATTGCAGAAGAGGAGGAAAGCAAGGTTACCAGGTGGGTAAGAATTGTGGATGAAAGAGATGTGGTTCCAGCCATGACCGAAATGGAGACTATATGGAGGGAGCAGATGATCAACAGGTACAGCAACGACCCTGTATACCAACTGGCTCAACATTCTAACAACACCTCCAGAGGTGGAAAAATGTATCACTACCGCATCCGTGACGGCCTACTCTATGCCACCACTCGAGGAGGGGAGGACTGTCTCTACATACCTAAGGGACATGGGATCAATGGAGACACACTTAGGGAACTAATGATTAGCGAGATCCACACCAAGGAACACCACAGCGCAGATAGGAACCTTCAGTATGCATCTGAATATATCTACTGGCCGGAAATGCGGAAGGATTTCAGGGACTTTGTTAAGCAATGCGAACTATGCCAGTCCAACAAGGAACGCAAGATCTTAGCAGCTGGTGATGCCCAAACCCTCCCTTTCCCCTCCTAGATATCTTCAAGCTATGCTATTGACTTGATGGGACCCTTTACCAAATTAAAGAGCCAGGACTGGGTCCTGGTGGTAGTGGATAGAGCAGGGGGATTCAGCTGACTCATTCCAACATCGGTTACTGCAATGGCAGTACGGACGACTGAGCTACTCCGGCACCATGTTTTTACGCCTTATGGAGTACCTACCTCGATTGTCAGTGATGCTGACCCACGATTGACCTCTAAGTTCTGGAAGCCGACACTTAAGACTATTGGGAGCGAACACATCATGGCTGCGCCCGGCCATCACCAAACGAATGGGCAGGCTCAACGGAAAATGAGGGAGCTCAAGACTGCCCTGAGAAACCTCACCAACCTCCGCCAAACCAATTGGCTCACCTCCCTCCCTGAGGGGGCAGCATATTCTAATACCGGCCACTCTGATACTATCCACATGTCCCCATACAAAGCAGTGTATGGTCGAGACTACCCCCTCTTAGACACCTACCGAGTCCACCCTTCTGCGGTTCCTGGCTCTCACGATTATTACAACAGACACCAGCAAATCAGGAACGCAGCATACCAGGCTCTGAAGCTGGGGAGAGTTAGATCTACCAAGACTGCAGCCAAGAGAAGAGGCGATGTTAAACCTGGTGAAATTGGGGGAATGGTAATGATATTTGGTGACCAATTTGCGACGGAATCTGGCGGGTCCAGGAAGTTACAACCACGAGGGAGAGGTCCCTTTATCGTCATCGAATTTGATGAACATACCCAGAATTAGACAGTGAGCATGGATTCGAGAATATATCGACGACAGAGAGGAGTATTCCACTCCTCAGTCGTCAAACACTACCATCCCAACGACAATGAACGATTCCCTGTAAGGGCCGCCAGGGAACCGGCGCCTATCCTAATTGATAACGAGCAACAATGGGAGGTTGAGACCACTCTTGACCATAGGACGAGGCATGGCAGAGGACAGTTCTTTGGGAAATGGAAAGCGTACCCAAATAGCGAGAATAGTTGGCAACCAGTAGGGAGAACTTGAAAACTCAGAGAACCTAGTACAAGGATGGTGGACTGACAGCATGCCCGGGGAGGAATTTCCTACTGTTTTTTCCGCTTATATTACGGTTTGTTTCACTCCTACCAACGATGGTTATGAGCAGCACTCTGAGGAGCCGACAGTGGATTTGTGTTTCTGGGAACCCCATTTGGACACCGACTATGATAGCGAGGAGATCTAGGTTTCTTTATTGATATTTGAACTGATGTTGGAATTGTGTTTTCGGGCTGTAACCGGTACAGGTTACTGTTTAGGTTCAAGTATCGTTTTGATACTTAGTATGTTTTATGATTGAGTTTGATAGTCATGATGTTTTATGTTTGGTTTCAAGTATGGTTTGATACTCAGTATGTTTTATTTGTTATGTGAGGGTATCGTGTGATACTTGATATGTTTTATGTAACGTTTCAAGGCTACTGTGTGGGAGTCTCTGTGGTTATTGCTTACAAGGCTCCGGTTAGTCTGACAAGTGTATTTAAGACCGGCAATTCTCCGGACTTAGAGAGGGCAGACTTCGACAGACCGAGTTTTCAATATGGTTGATTGAACAGTTACTTTTTCAGTTAGCTTCGATAATCCAGTAAGACCCAAACATACTTCGCTATTAAGAACTACATGGTAGTTGCGATATAGTAAGAAGTTGGTTACAACAACTCAGTCGAAGCCTGCGGTACTTAGTCTCGTTACATACAGCACCTTGGTATAGAGATAGTACCGTTACTCTAGCGATTGCCGCCACCAGCCAGGAAGCGGTTACTGTCCCTTAGGAATATCACCACCTGCTAGATGTGTTCGGAAAGGGGGAGAAGACGACAGTATGGCCACACCGACCAAGCATCGATCTAGGAATCGACCTGGAAGAAGGAAAAACGGTACCCATCAAGAAAATATACGCCTTCAGTCACGACCAACTGGAGGAGCTCTATCGATACATCAAACAGAACCAGAACCGAGGATGGATTCAAAGAGTAAAGTCAGGAAGGGCATCACCGATTATGTTTGTCAAGAAAAAGGATGGCAAACTCAGGCTCTACGCCGATTATAGGGCTCTCCACGAAATCACTATGAAGGATCTACACCCGCTCCCACTCATTAGCGAGGCACTGGATAGACTGGGAGAGGCTAAATACTTCATGAAACTGGATATCAAAGACGCCTACCACAACATTTGAATCAGAGAAGGAGACAAATGGAAGACAACCTTTTCAACAAATCTATGGACTTACGAATACCTAGTCGTGCTATTTGGACTATGCAACGCACCAGCCGCGTTCTAACGATGGATCAATAAGGTCCTTATGGAACACATCGACATGTGTTGCATCGTCTATCTCGATAACGTACTCATATATTCAAATACCCTACAACAACACCGAAAAGACGTCAGCAATATCCTGGAGCAATATGAAAATCAGGAATGAAGATCAAACCATCCAAATACGAATTCCACCAAAACGAGACGGAGTACCTAGGATTTATCATGGGACAAGCAGGGGTCAAGACCGACCCAATTAAGACACAAGCCATCTGGGATTGGACAACACTCAAGAAACTCTAGGAAATCCAATGCTGCCTGGGCTTCTGCAACTTCTATCGACGATTTATCGAAGGCTTTAGCCCAACGGCTAAACCACTATATACGAAACTAGAGAAGAAATACATTGGCAAATGGGAATGGGGAGACCAAGAATAGCAAGCGTTCGACGAATTCAGGAGAAAACTCACCACGGCACCAGTACTGGTCTACTTCGACCCCCTCGGAGCAACCAAAATCGAAACAGACGCCTCAAAATACGTCTGCTCCGGTATACAATCACAACAATGCCAGGACGGGAAATGGAGACCAGTGGCATACCGATCCAAGACAATATCAAACGCCGAATGCACCTACGACATACACGATAAGGAACTACTAGCGATAGTGCAAGCATTTCATGAATGGAAAAGATAGACGAGAGGATACCCCAAACCGATACGGGTCCTAACAGACCACAAGAACTTAGTTAGATTCATTACAACAAAGGAACTAAACGAACGACAAGCACGATGGATGCAAGAATTGGGTCAATACAACTTCAAAATTGAATACGGACCAGGAAAGGAGGGAGGAAAGCCAGACGTACTCACAAGAAGAGAGGGAGACCTACCCACGGCAGGAGACACGAGACTCACTAGAAATGTGGAAATCTTACTACCAAAGGATCAATAGTGGGACATCGCAGAGAGAGAAGAAGTTAGGCTGGACTTATTGGAAACAACCGAATTGGGAGACAAGGACAAAGGACAAATAGAGAAAGCCACCAAAAGCGATAACTAAATCTGGGATATTAAAAGAAACCTGGACGAAGGGAAGACAGAAATAAAGGGAATCGCGCTAGGGCTATGTCAATGAATGGACGACCTCTTATGGCACCAAGGAACAATTTGGATACCAAAAGACGAAGGGATACGAACCACTCTTATCGCTAAACATCACCAACCCCCACAAGCGGGACATGCCGGAAAGGCAAAAACCACCGAGCTTATCACCAGACGATATTATTGGCCAAAGATAAGAGAAGATATCAAACGATTCATAAAGAACTGCGACACATGTCAAAGGAGCAAAGTGGTCCGACATCCACCCTACGGATTGCTACAGTCACAGGAGGCCTCCGATCGACCATGGAAGTCAATAGCTATGGGCTTCATTACGGACCTGCCGAGATCAGACAGTTATGACACCATACTGGTGGTAATCGATCGGCTGACCAAAATGAGCCATTTTTTTCCCTGCTCGAAGGACCTCGATGCATAGCAGTTCGCCAACCTCGTCATGAAAGAAATAGTCAGGCTACAGGGACTACCACACGATATCATTACCGATAGGGGGACAATATTCACCTGAGACCTATGGAAGAGAACCACGGGGAAATTAAGAATCGAATGGAGACTCAGCACAGCTTTCCAGCCACAAAGGGATGGGCAGACCGAAAGGACCAATGCGATATTAGAACAATATCTACGGGCATACATCAATTATCAACAGGACGATTGATGTGGTTTCCTACCACTAGCAGAATTTGCATACAACAACGGATATCAGGAAACCATTAAGAACACACCCTTTTTTACAAATTACGGAATCAACCCCGAATACGAGATGATCGGTCATGTGATACAAGTAATGCAAACCAAACCAGAAGAAATGACTCGCTTACATGAGTCATTGAGAAACGAAATAGTTGCCACGCAATTACGAAAAAGTACTACGATCTACACATGAAACCCGATCCTAACCTATAATCAGGGGATAAGGTGTGGGTGTTGCCAGGCAACATCAAAACCACGCAAGCGTCCAAGAAACTGGACTACAAGAAAATCGGACTATTCAAAATCTTGGCAAAGATTGGGACAAACGCATATAAGCTGGCCTTACCACGCTCAATGGCCATAAACAACACATTCCACATCTCACTCCTCAAACCTTACCAAGACAACTGATTCCCCTCACAGATCAAAGAACCCCCTCCTCCTATTCATATAGAAGGAGAAGACGAATCCGAACACGACGAAATCATCGACTCTCGACTCCACTACAACAAGCTCCAATATCGAGCTAAGTGGAAAGGCTACTCCCCAGAAAACCATAAAGTCTGTTACCCCTCGGAAAACTTCAACAATGCAGAACACAAAGTCCAACGATTCCACCAACGCTACCCAAGAAAGCCCGGAATTGATAAATGCCAGGATCAACAGAGCGTCCTCTGCACCTCCCCCAGTTGTCAAACAAGAACCACACTCCCACACACCTGACACCGACACCCAGTGCTTTGCCCGGAACGCTACCCATACTAGCCCGGACTACTCGGGCTCACCAAGAAATGAGGTGGTACACGCCTCCATGAACTCGACGGACTGTAGCGATGATGGATGCCAAATCCATCTCGGCGCAAAACAAGGGTCAGGCTGGTACCCACAATTCACCAGGAGATCGAGAAAACCAAGTGTCGCCCACGACCACGACTGGCGACTGGAGATGTAAGCAAACCCAGGGGAGGACTGAGTCCCACAACGACTCCGTCTGAGGAGAGCTCAGAGGGCTCATCACGAAATCACAAGCTGGGACCATTGTTTCAAAGTCAATTGCAACGAACACCGATGGGCAAAGGTGGACGAGGGATATTACCCCAGACAAGTAGGAGAGAAAGGGGAACTGTGAAAGAATGACAGAAGGGAACACAAGAAGAGAAGAGCGGTGAGGAGACGGCTGGGGGGAGAGGGGAGTGAAAAAACCATTCAGGACGTGGAAGCCCTGGAAAGAACAATCTCAGATCTCGGGAGCCAACTCATTCGCACTGCCCAAATCATTGTGGCAAAAGACAACGACCTCGAACAACTCGACAAGGAGAAGGAAAAACTCCAACAGGCATATAATCGAGTGAAACAGAGGATGCGCCAAATCGGGGGTATGATGTTGAAGGAAGGAGTTTAGCATCGTGGGACCAATGCAAGGAGGGGAAGGGAGCTAATATCACAAACGGTGACTAAGCAAGGCAGACTCTCAGATGACTAATAGTTATTAGTCATCGGTTTGTTATCTTTCACGCTATGAGATCAGTTGACTCATAGGTTTTTACAGGACGACGTAATAGTGTGTCATTGGGTTATTGTTATTGGTTGATATTTGACATGACGCACGATTGTGGTCATGTGGTTTTGACATGACGCACGATTGTGGTCATGTGGTTTATGTATTTTGTACATGACTCATAGTTATGAGTGATGGGTTTCACGCATGCGACCCCGTTAAGGCAGATGACTGGTTTTATTGTTTTTGATTGGTTGCGAGATAGCGCGCAGCAGACTGGGATGAGTCAGCTGATGGATTTCACACTACGACTCACCATGAGTCATGAGTTGCGTGACGGGAGGGTATGAGTCACGCAGGGTTAGGATTGAGTGAAGAACCGCTATATAAGGGCACCCTCGGGGCACGAGATTTGTGTTCTTCACGTAATCATCTAAGTTCTTGAATATACTATACCTTCAATACATAGATCTCTATCTATTACCCTTCTGGGAACCAAGACACGACTGTCATATATGAGCCTAGCGATCAACGTTGCTAGATAGGAGTCAACGGAGTTAGCTATCGCAGGAGTTATTGTGCTAAAGTAAGTGATCGTTAGGAGACTATCGGTTACCTGCTGCAAGTAGCACTCGGAGAGGAGAGGATTGTCCCAATGGGACTCATGGGTATTAGTCACCTGGGTTAGAGGTGTGGGGATGACCGCCGAGATATGGCCGTCTTGGGCACAGTCCAGTTAGACCCCTATGCAAGGATCTAAGCTACAATCAAGCACACTCTTCAGGTTGTACCCTACGGGCCTGGAATTGTCGGCTGAGGAAAGAGTCGAAATCCAATCAATTGGTCTTTATGAGTCGACCTATAATTCTGCACCCAGCGAGATGTTAACCAGGAAGTGATCCTAGTGGAGTTATCAAGATACGTGGATAGCCAGCCAGCCTATCAGACACCCAACTGTACAAGACATGATGTCATGTTAGCAAGATGGGCATGAGTAGTGTCGTCCCCCGTTCGAGTTAGGAGGCCCAGGTTGGGTTTGTAACCCTGAGTATGAATGAGAGCCCAATGCATTCAGGTTCCAACATCAGCAAAAATAAGCCTTGGTGCACCTAGCGCACATAACGTCAACCGCGAATCAGGACACAACCACTTAAACTAACTATCACTGGGTGCAACTTCCACAACAGCATATCTTCAGGGCATCACCTGGTGCAACACCATATCTTCTGGGCATCACCGGGACACCATCATCTTTGCCGGGCACAGCCTGATACCCAAACTAATCTCCCGGAATCACTCTGGAAACAGGTCAAGGGTCCCTCTTTGCTTTCTCACCTAGGTCACAATATTTTTGCACTCATATAGTCCATTTATATAGTCTTCCATTGAATACCTAATTATACTAAATAGAGGCGGCACCTCACGCATGGCTTCCCTATGGCTCCTCCTGGTATCCCTCCTGGTATCCCTCCCAGTCAGGCTGTTAACTTCATGGTTATTGACCTTGTAGGAATGGGCCTCATACCAGCGTGTAGCCTGCGTCATGCCCAACAACCCCCCGCAAACTGAGTTGAAATCCGTCCAGCCGTCGTGGAGGTATCTGCAATTGAGTAAAGTTCTGCCAGCATGGAACCTATGACCCCCTCCACAGAAGACAGCAAAATCCTGGATTTCGATGCCACAGGGACGTAGTTTATACCGTTGCGTAGCTGGCGTCGAGCCCAACAACCTCCCGCAAACGAATCCGGAATCCGTCAAGTGGTTGTGGACTAATCTGCAATCAAGTAAAGTTCCGCAAGCTTTGTATCTCCACCATAGACCGTGACTTCATGGGTTTTCAAGGGACAGGGACGTACTTTATACCGTTGCGTGGCTGGCGTCGAGGCCATCAACTTCCCGCAAACAAATCCGGAATCCGACGCGTGGTTGTGGAGTAATCTGCAATCGAGTGAAGTTCCGCCAGCTTACTATCTTCACCAAAGAGAGTGACCTCAGGGGTTTTCATTGGACCGGGACGTACCATATACCGTTGCGTAGCTGGTGTCAAGCCCAATAACCTCCCGTCAACAGAGTTGGAATCCGTCAAGCGGTTGTAGAGCAATCTGCAATTGAGTAAAGTTCTGCCAGCTTAGTACCTTCACTGAAGAGAGTCACTGCATGGGTTCTCATGGGACAGGGACGTACCTTATACCATTGCGTAGCTGACGTCGAGCCCAACAACCTCGCGTGAACTAGGTGGGCATCCGTCAAGCAGTTGTAGAGTAATCTGCATTCAAGTAAAATTCCGCCAGCAGGCTACCTAAGACGCCCTTCAGAGAAGTGAGCGAAATCCTGGGTTCGGATGCCACAGGGACCTCCCTTCTACCGTTGTGTAGCTAGCCTTAAGCCCAAAACCTCCCGCAGGGAGAATTGGAATCCATCAAGCGGTGGTGGAGTAATCTACCATCGAGTAAAATTCTGCCAGCATGCTACCTACGACCCCCTCCAGAGAAGTCAGTGAAATCCTGGGTTTTGATGCCACAGGGACGTCCCTTATACCGTTGCGTAGCTAGCGTCGAGCCCGACAACCTCCTGCAAGGAGAATTGGAATCTATCTAGCGCTCCTGGAGTAATCTACCATCGAGTAAAATTCCCCCAGCATGCTACCTACGACCCCCTCGAGAGAAGTCAGTGAAATCCTGGGTTTTGATGCCATAGTGACGTCCCGTATACCGTTGCGTGGCTGGCGTCGGGCCCAACAACCTCCCGGCAACGGAATTCGAATGTGGGGAGCCGTTGTGGAATAATCTGCCTTCGAGTAAAGTTCCGCCAGCTTAACATCTTCACAGATGAGAGTCACTTCATGGGTTCTCATGGGACAGGGACGTACTTTCTACCGTTGCGTAGCTGGCGTTGAGCCCAACAACCTCCCGCAAACAGAATTGGAACCCGTTCAGCGGTGATTGAAAAATCAGCCATTGAATAAAATTGTGCCTGGATGCTCCCTAAGACCCCCTCCACAGAAGACCGCAAAGGTCCTGGGTTTTGATGCCACAGGGACGTACCTTATACCGGCGTGTAGCTGGCGTCGAGCCCAATAGCGCCCTTGAGACAGAATTGGAATCTGTCCAGCGGTTGTAAAGGCATCAGCCATCGAACTTTGAGATTGCCAGCTCTATAACTCCATCAATAACTGTCAGGTTGGGATGAATGCTATACCAGTGTGTAGCTGGCATCGAGCCCAGGATAATGCAGGTGTCAGAATCCGGATCGGTAGCGTGGTTGTGGTGGACTCTTCAGGGGAGGCGTGGTGGTGAGCAAGTTGAGGTGTGAGGGGAAAAAGAGCAGTCGCGTCGTGTCAAAGGCTAAGTGCCGAGAAACCACAACAACTCCTAGTAGTAGAGACTGTCATAACTATCACACACTTTCAGACTTAAGTGAGCGGGCATTTTCACTTTCTGAAAGATTAAGTTCTGAAAATTGAACTCTCTGTTGCTCACTAGCAGGCCGGTGTGATTAGTGCCATATTAAGATTAAGAGTATGGTGGCTTTCGCACTTGGCTCCCATACTGACCCAATCAGTTTTGCGAAGGGTACCCTCTTTCTGGGTATAAGAGATGGTTGGAAAGAGATAGGGGTAATATTCAACAGGTACCGTGAATGTGGGGTGAATAAGTGGTGCATGTGGAGATGAGATGGTGTTGTGAGCTGCGTCAGGAAGCAGGGGGTGTAAGGTTGTGAAGCCAGTAGTGTCCTGGGCAAGGCTATATGGCAGGTGGACCTCCTGACTCACCTGGTGCAAGCGAAGGTGGCAACCCGGCTCTAGGTGAACCTAACGTTAAGGGCGCAAAGTTACTGTATCTGGTATCCTGACGCAACAGCGGTGTGCCTGACGCAAGATATGTTTTTGCTGATAAAGCATTGTGTGTACTCTTCTTACCATTCACAATTATGGTCATTTCTTCACAGACAATGCCGAAGCTTACCCAGAATTTCAGGCACTCAGAGGCCTGCATAACTTAATATCCAAAGCGGTTCCTACAATCTGTGAGCAGAAGTTTGAACGAGTATTATGTGTATTAGTAAAATATTAAGATGTGGAACATATTAGAAAAGAGGAGAGGTCAGTGAATTATACTTGAGAGAAGTTATCTTACCTACAAAATAGTCTCTCCGGATCTGCAGACATGGCAGGGATACCAACAATGTCAAGCGCCATTTTCACAAATCCTTTCTGATGAATATCATCAAGGTGGTCAATCCAATATTGGAGCAGGCAACTAGGAAAATTATTTTCTGTCTCAGGCTCTAGATACCACTGTAGCTCATCTTGGTCGTCTCCAATACCCCTTCGCTGCTTTTTTTTGTTCCAGTATGGTAAGTCTCCTAAGTGTGGTCCCCCACCAGACTGCTAATTAGTAGAAGTTGGGGTGGTTCGACAAATAGAGGCCCTTGCAGAAGCGACAGGAAGTACAATGGAGTCACCCCCAGTGGTGTTGAAGTTACTGGCTTGTATTCGGTATTCCAAATCATTTCTACAGTACATTTGCATTTTGAATCTAGTCCGGCCTCTCCTCTCATTCATTCTCGCCATTCTTGTACTTCATTTTGGGATTTAAAGTAACAGTAAGAAAGTGCGCAGGAACCAGGTCTGTTAATGCATAATACCTGTTACATGTAAGCTTCAGTACACAAGCAAATTAATAACAAGTGCTTACTTGTTGGGTAAATTCCGTGGCAGATTAACAGAGCTTCGTATATTGGGTTTCTTGTGGTTACAGGATTGTTGGAGCTGGTTGAAGAGCTGTCCATGGCTAGTAATAGATCATGAAGTTCGTCAAAGTGACTTTTCGCTTGCAAGCTCAGCTGCCATTTCTGGAATGGTTGTAAGATATGCATCATCTCTCGTAGCATATTCCAGTCTACAGGGATTTGGTAATCCAGTTGTAGTCAGGCTAGGTTGCCAATATTGCCTTCATCCTGCCTTCGGCGAATCACAAGTGAGATAAATTCTTCAAGTCGATCCCTAATTTCCAATGCCTGAATTAGTGAATCGTAGTCCTCCCCCCATTGTGTTGTATTGCCTCTGATTAGGGATAAGGGCCCAAGTGACTTTTTAACTTTTTCTGTGAAATGTTCGCATCGCTGAGGAGTGCGAGATATCCAATTAATAATGTTATGTAGTTTTCCTAATAGGCCCCTCCACTACCAGGCTTCTAACTCCTCTGTCTCGGGTTGTAAGTCTTGATAAGTAGCAATCTTTGCCTTACAAACTTCAGGATCCGATCCCCAAATGAAGGTCTTAACTCCAAGGTTAATAATGTGACCCAAACTGCGTAACCAGCGGTGGACTGGATCGAAGCGAATATCTTGCTGTTGCTAATGCCAAGCGATATGCTGGAGTGCAGTATGATTCCAATCTTCTCTGTAATACTATACGGCTTAACAACTTCTAGAGAGCAACCTCCCTGATTTGCTCCTCTATACCTTCCATGAAACCTCCACATACTAATGACCTTACTCGGTAGTTTGTAGTTTGAATCCAACCAGTGAGCCACTAGCCCAAGAAATGCTCGGTAGTTAGGGGAGGTCCACATGTCGAATGTAAAGTGAATTTTGCTTTTACTCTGGCGAAAGAGAGAAGTCAAATGCTGCTGACTGTGATGGAATTGCTTAAGAATGCAGTTCTCGATTGTATTTGCTGAGCTTGACAGCCCGTGTGGCATCTCAGTATACATGGCATCCTGCAGGGATATTGGATATCAGCTAAGCTCACTAAACCTAAAACTCACTTAGTGTCGAAGTTAAACAAGAAGATGCTTTACACTAGCAACAACATATCTTAAAAGTACCCTCAGGGAGGATTTCTCTACTTGGGTAAAGGTTATATGGTTCTCAATAATCCATTGTAGTAGAAGATTCCTGAAGAGATCAGAATTAAAAAAAGAGTAGTGGCAGCATTTTGCCAGAAACTGTTTCAATCAAAACCTGACCCTCCTCAAGTGCAATCGGCCCATTCTTCTCTATCTTCAGTATATCTTGTAAATGGTTAATTATATCTTTGGTGAATGAATTGGTAAAGGTAACCTTGGAACCTTGAGTGGGACGTATATCTTATACTAATTTTGCAAAGACCAGTAAATGTATTAGGAGAACTTAGCTAAAAGTAACCGAAAGAGAACCCAAGAAAAACCCAAAATAGAATAAGGCCCAAAGAGAATACACAAGTGCCCTGTGCGAAACACATATCTGATTCCACTGTCGGACGGAGGCGGTGCATGGGAAGCCGCTGCCTTTGCCATGGGAGATTGTTACAACCGATGATTCCCAGCTGTAGGCAGGCATGGCGAGTAGGGCCTGAGTTGGCCTGCCGTCTGGTTAGTAATGTCCCTAGCCGATGTTCAGGCAGGCTGAACTCTAAGGTTGGACAGTGGTAGCTGGTCTAGTGGGGAACCGCTTAGAGAGTGAAATTTGTTCTGTATCTGAGTATTCAATATATGCCTTGTAGGCATCTGACTTCCACCAGCCCAGTGTTTGCATTTCCGTGTGAGAGATCCCCACTTGCCCTGCCTATGTGGCGGCTCCCTTGCGAAAGCTGTAGCCGTTCGACCCTCCATGGTCCTGTCCAGCTGGCGAGGTGAGTCCTTGTGCTTTGTGGACAACATATTCTCCAGAGCACGCTTCCTATTCACCACTACCAATACACCACAGGGGTGTTTGATAGGGCCGTTGGGCATCGCGATTGAGGTACTCTTCTATGGCACACACGGTGCAGGCATTGTAGAGCCTTGTGGCCAGAGTCACGTTAATTCCCTTCCGAAAGCGGTCTGTCTTTGATGATGGAAGTGTGAGTTCCATATATGCTTCTCTCCCTCGTGCTCTGACGCTACTCTTAGTGAGAAACCACTTTGGGAATGCGTCCCCCAGGGTGAGGTCTGTCTGTTTGGAAGTAAACTCTCCAACTCAGAGGAAGGCGGCGAAGGCAAGTGTGAAAGTGGCTTGGGTAGCTACATCGTTGTAGTTAGAATGTGAGAGATGGTGGAGGATGAGTAAGAGGTGGGGCCGGATCAACGGTGTTCGTATCCAACACTAGGGTTCCAGGTAATCAAGCTGTGTCACAAACGGTGACTAAGCAAGGCAGACTCTCACATGACTAATAGTTATTAGTCATCGGTTTGTTATCTTTCACACTATGAGATCAGTTGACTCATAGGCTTTCACATGACGACGCAGTAGCG
>Ga0307507_10006297_pt1 | contig 18354 bp, 11 predicted proteins | sample 7_EM_MG_FD_207223 | JGI IMG/M metagenome (GOLD analysis project Ga0307507, IMG submission 207223) | Populus trichocarpa ectomycorrhiza microbial communities from riparian zone in the Pacific Northwest, United States - 7_EM | ecosystem: Host-associated > Plants > Roots > Unclassified | place... | reverse complement strand
AAAAATTAAATTGAAAAAAAAAATCAAACATACAAAGGGAAAAAAAAATAGCAATTATAAGTTAAAAAAAGATTTGAGAATGGTCGGGTCAGCCCACATAACTTATAGGTAAAGTTATGAGATCAGGTTAACCCAACAAAAAAAACCAAAAAAAATAATAAAATCTAATTTTTTTAAAAAAAACCGAATGTTGAATTACAAAATGAAAAAAATAAAAAAATAGCAATTATAAACTAAAAAATAGCTTGAGCTCACATGGATCAACTCCCCAACCACACATGACAAGCAATAAAATTGGAATAATCTAGAACGAAAAGAAAAGGAATAAAATCATGAAACTTATTTATTTTAGAAAAAATAAATAATGATATGGGAGAATCTTATGCTTCTTATCTTCCTCAGGGCATAGAATATTGTTGCTGAAAACTTACAAAATCCGTAAACATAATCATACTTGACAAAAACATAGTTGTGAACGTCAATATGCTTTGCGCACAGATGAGATGGTGATCAGTACTGGTTATCAACAGCAAATTTAACAAATTTACCCATGTGGGAACTTTCAGAGAGACTGTCTAAGAGATCTTTTGCAGGAAACTTAATTAAAGAATTCAAAATAGGCGTCGGCGGATAATTAATATAAGATGGGGCATGGATATGCAAAAATAATATTAAATCCCGTAGAAATAGAGAAATGTGCACCATTAACATAGTGAAGGCTGAAGCAGTGGAAAAACTTAAGTAAAAAAGCTAAGGAGTCCAGATAATCATAATTGGTCACAAATTATCTGCTCCTGGATAGCTTAGCACTAGGTTTGTCAATCATGGCAGGTTCTTGAAATGGAGATATGAAGATAGATAGCAACCAAAAAAAAAAGGCTTACCGTTCAGGGTAGAACTGGTACACACTCATTGTAAAAAGATGTTTCTTTTGCAACCTCTTCCTGCAATTTCACACAACTGATCCCATCTCCTTTGCTCCTCCCGTTCTACATATCAATACTCCTGCCAGAAGGGGTGGCGGGGTATCAAGAGAGCACTATGGAAAATGTGATAAATTAGCCCAACATCTTTTAAAGCGTTGTTTTTATTACGTTATAAGTTAACTGGACAGTCCAAATTCAGGTAAGATCTAGAGGCATGGTAGGCGTTTCTTCCATGTTCTAAAGAGGACATAATCGTGCCGCTTTAGGAAATGTGCAGAAAGAATTGTGCAGGACATGCACTTGGCATCTTAATCCTTTAAAATGTTCGGCACTTCAGCCCAGCTAGGTTAAAACTTGGATGCTCGTGTCCCTTTACTAGCAAAGCGAAATGCTAGCTTATTCTCGAGATTAACTCATGAACTGTCCCAACAACGCATCCTGAATGCATATGATTTAATCGGATGTCGACCGAGTTCACTCAATTTCTTGAGAGAACCACATCTCAATAACAAGAATCATACGTAACTGCCTCGAATGGCTATCCCATTTTGTTCCTAAATCTATCAGCAGAATTGAGGGGCTATCACCTGCCAAAGTTCCCAGCAAGTATGGCAAGAACATCTGGCTTCAGGTCTGGTTAGCAGGTCAAATTTGAATCTTCTAAACCACAGGAATGGACAGCCAGCAAGGTAATTCAGAAAAGGGAATAATAACATACACAATTTAGCACTGAAAGTTCAAATGGTTTTGATACTTCAATACTAACGATACTTTTTCTACAGAACTAGTAACCTGAACCATTACTTAACTAAAACAACAAGAAAAAGTGCATTCCACAAACAACCATTTGAAAGAAGAGCAGATGGCATGCCATTTTCACATATCATATTCATGACTACCTTACAAAACCAAGTTTAGGAACCACAGAAACTGTTACAAGTTTAGTGATGCAATTACGACCAAACGTAATTGCATCACAAAGCAACTACCACGGCCAACAAAATATGCAAAAACACACAAAGAAAACACCTCAGCTAACTTATTTTACTTAACCTACCACATTGGCCCCTGATCACAGTATGAGCTCCAAAGCTACAGCTGAGTCCAATATGAGGGAAGCTCATGATCCTAGAGCCAGACACACAAGACAAGACAAATGGCTCCTTTGTTCTTGATTAATTCACTTCATCTCCTCCTGCTATGCCTCCTCTTCTTCCTGCTGCTCTTGTCATCAGAATCAGATTCTGAACCCGAATCCGAATCAGAAGACTCATCAGAGGACGAGCTATACCTCCTGCGCCTCTCTTTCTTCTTCTGCTTCCTTTTCTTCCTTCTCCGCCGCCTCTCTTCCTCCGAAGAAGATGAACTGCACCCCGAACTACTTTCCTCATCCGAAGACTCCGACCCTGTCACAGACGACGACCCACTATCTGTCTCGAAAACAGAAGCCTCGCTGTCACTCCCAGAATCCGAATCTGATCTGTGCTTTCTCTTACTCTTCTTCTCCCTCTTTCGCCCCTCCTCATCCTCCCCTTCTGGATTCTCCAAATCACAAGAAGTCGAAACCTCCATCCTCAACTTTGGATTCTTAAGTTGTTGAGTCCTTGATGGCCTCGACATATAAACCCTCTCATTCTTACACTCGTAAGTCCAATGCCCACTTTGAAAGCACTTCTGGCACTGTCCATTACCACCAAAAGCTTTTGACATAGAATTAAGATCTTTTCGCTCACCCAATCTCACTGCTTTTTCCGTACTCATTAAATACATCTGCCTCTTTGCTTCTCGTTTCTCTTGCCATCGACTCGGCCCTTCTTCTTTTTGCCCATAAGCGTTCACATTACGAGCAGCAGCTGCTGCTGCCCGTTCTGCTTGGGCTCTACTTAAACCTTTCGCCGCACTCAAGGCTGCGGCCTTTATCCTCTCCGCCGCAACCTGAGATTTCTCTTCTTTCTTACTTGACATACTTACAAAACCCTTTTACAGTAATACCAAATCCTTAGATACCTGAAATAGAAGCTCGGAAATTTTGTTTCCGTGAAATCGATCTCAAAAAAACCTAGTTTATTCGTGAATTACCCTGCAATAGATAATAGAAAAATGAAATTAAGAGACTCTAAAACCCTAATTTCGAGCGCTGAGAGCCCTAATTTTTAGAGAGAGCAAGAGAGGTGCATACGATGAAGATCGCGTTATAATTTGCTGGGACCTGATGGTCCTGATCGATATCAGACGAGAAGAGATGATGAAGACTGTATATATAGAAGTCCAAGGCGGTCGAGATCTGAACGGGCCATATTCATCAGCCCAAGAAATAGGCCTAATATCGGCCTGGATCTGTTTTTTTTTTTTTTTTAAGTCGTCAAATGCTTTTTGTGGTCACCTTCTTGACGTCAAGACAGGATTAAAAAAGGGCATCCCTAATAACATGTTTATAACTCTTCAAAATAAATTTAATTTAAAGATTTAATATTTAAAATGATAAAAATTAAATTAGAACTTAATTAAACTTCTAGTTAGATTATCTTGTAGTTTCTATTTAAAAACAAATCGAACTCTAATTAGAATGTGTCTGTTTTTTAGTTTAAAAATAAATTTTAAAAAATTTTATATTTTTTTAAATTATTTTTTTTATTTTATATATTGATATCAAAAATAAAATTTTTAAAAATATATTATTTTGATTTATTTCAAAGCCAAAAATACTTTGAATTTTTTTTTTATCTCCCTTTTGAGTTAAAACTAGAATTGGAAAAATAATTTTTTATTCTAATTTTTTACTTTTAGAGTGATATAAGTATCTTAAAAAAGGACTTTTGCTTAAGATACAAAGAAAAGAAAATAAGATATTATGTGCATTGGTTCATCTCAATTCAATTAAAAATCGGTGAACAATTGCCACTCAATAAAACACTAAGATAAAAACACAATAATTTTGACTCCTGAAGGAACAATTACATCTATCGGCTCATTTTGAAAATGTCTAAACTGGGCTCGGAAAATCACAGGATTACGCTCCAAACTCCCATTATGAAGCTCACGGTGAGCACTCCAGTTTGTGGCATCGCCACATCAAATGTGACTGCAGCAACAGACAGGATCTTGCCAAGTACCAGCTCTCTAATCTTCATTTCTAGTTGTCTGTCTCACTACTTGGGACCTCTTTGTTTTAGAAATAGCTCAAAGAATAAAATATTGAAGCATTTTCTCATTATCCAAGCCTATCTCAATGTTGGGCATTTGACCCCAATCAAAACATGAAATTAACTAAATAATTAAGCTTTGTCATTATATGAAATGAAAGGCAGGCCAAAACCTCCATCTAGGGATCACAGATTATGATAAAACATCAAGTTCAAAAAGAAATCTTAATAAAAGCATTCTTAAGACTGCAGCAAAACGTCACGAACTAGATTGAAAAATGGAAGCCGAGGTTTGATAACTCGAGACACCAGTAGTCTCTTATAAATTTCTACTTAGAATATCCCTGTAAGAAGATTTGCTGCAGTTGAGATCGCAGCTCCAGTGATAGCACATTGCACAATCTGCTCATGGGATATATCAGCTGTTGTAAGTGCCAGTGCCACACCTGTTATTGCTCCAGCCACTGCTGTGTTTTTCTGCACCAATTTCAAGGGAGATTCTTAGTATTGAATACCAGAAGTAATCTAGAGAGAGAGAACTGCCTAACGGAATAGGCCTCGCACAATAGCATGTGAGATGGAAATCATGTGGAAATCATCAAGCTTTTTTTACAGCAATTATCCTCAATGTCAAAAGATAGAAGATAGATTTACTTATCCCTGAAAGGCCTTATTACCCAATCATGAACTCCACGAGCCTCGCTTAGTCCATAAGTGAGACCTGAATAAACTCCTGCGGCCAGTCCTGCAGCATCAGTAAAACAGTTTTCTTAGCCATTTTAATCCACTTTTTTTTCACTGCCCTCGGAAATTCTCACTCGCTACACTGGGTAAATGCCGCTTTTAACTGCATTGCAAAATATAATTATACTAAAGAGTTTACACAGATTAATGAACTGCTACAAAATAGTGACCTAAACACTAGCTCTAGATGCAAAATCATCCCACACCCCAACCCCCGAACAAAAAATATTAAGAAAGTAAACAAGATGATACAGTTATCAAATGTATTCTCACCCCATTGTAAAGATTCTTTTCCAGTGTTCCTCACCTATCAAACAAAATAACAACGTAATGTTAGAGACATAGCAGTACTCGAAAAACATGTCATGGGAAAGCTATAGTTGCCTCAGAAAATAAGTCCCTCGGCAAATTTACAGATGGGAAAATTGAAGTTTCAAATTCCTAAAGATGTAGCATAGAGAAATAGTTCGTTTAAACCATATGACTTAGCATGATAAAAATCAGATCGAACTGCATCAACAGAAGGAAGTAATTATTCGAAGGCAAGCATTTGGTGACAGCTGCCACAGGTAAATGTCCCTAATCTGAAACCACGTTAAGGTCTGAATACGAGGACAAAACGTAGGATTTGAAACTCACCAAGGCTTCAAGAGATTTTCTGTTGGTTTCACCTGTGTAGCACAAGAAATTATATTAACACCGTAACTCATGATATGAAAATCTAGAATTACAGTATCTGTTTCAGCCAATAATCACCAGACAGATTAACTGGAAATTTGCTCATGCCCCACCCGAGGACTATCCTAATATTAGGGGAAAATCGCAGCTTTATATCCTGTCGAACTGTGTAGCACTTAATAGAACACTTGGATCGTAACATATCTATTTCAAAGTTTCAAACACGTCATGCAATATGATTTCTTCGTGAACCAAATTCATAACCACCGCTAATACCATTATCTAGCAAAGTAAACTTCATTGCCACATTTAACAGATCGAATTATCTGAGAGAACAGGCCGCGTACCTCTGAGGTCAGGGGCACGATGGCGCTTCTTGCCATCAACAGAAATCTCCGGGGGCACACCACCACTTGACTCAAATCCAGAACCTAATAATAATTAACATAATAACATCCACATACATGCAATGAATCAAACAACAGTAATTCCAGCACAACAGTGAATAGACAAATAAATAAAGCAATAATCAAAATTAAATGTGCTCATCGTACGTTACCTTCAATGGCTGTGAAATAAGCCTCCCGTGACACCGCTTGAATTGCTCCAATCTATACATGACCACCAAGGTATTGTTAATTCTATCTAAAGTTTGGCATGTAACACAAATACCACTACACGCATTTACAAACACTAATTACTAGCAATTAATCAAGAAATGCAAGTTTACCCCAGCGGCTTTGACAAAGCTCTCAGCAATACGGTTAAGGAGAGGGTGGCCAAAGTCGAAGAAACAACATTTATCAAAGCGACGGATTTCACCCATTAATGACCTTGTTTCCAAGTTGTGGCTCATCTTTCTTTTCACTTCTTGGTACGTGCCGAGATTCTACTATGAGTGACGATGATAAGGGAAGAAAAGCAATGAATGAATCGATGGAGTCACATGAATATTGACCAGTGTGGTGCAAGCAACTACGGATATGGAAGCAACCGAAATGCAAGTGTGGCCTCAAAGGGACACGTGTTTGTGAGAGAAGGTTAACGTGTCTTCTTCTACTAACCGTGAATCCTTACTTCGTGGCGATTCCTGGGATCTTATTGTTTTGCGGTTCATGTGTCCTTAAATTAACAAAAGCATCGTGCGGCACTGCTATGTTTTTTCTTTTGTTTTTTTTTTATTTTATTTTTTATGAATGAGATCTCGGTTTAATTTATTAACTTTAATTGTAGAATAAAGAGTTAGATAGCCAGACAGAGAATGACTCGGAAGAATTACAGAATTAATCAAACTCAGCAGAAGGAGATAACAGTAAAATAATAATCATACCAATAGTGAAGCGTGGACTAGATGGTCTTCTTCTTTGATTGCCAGAAAGTTAACCCTTCAATCACAAGAACACCAGCAGCCAGCTTTGTCAGTCTAGGCACCAGAAGCAAAAGAAATCCTTCAAACCCCGGAGAAATTTTATAGAGATCTTGGAAAGCAGCTCAAAGCAGCACCTGAGACATCCACGCTTGGATGTCATTCACCCGCCATAGTTGAGCTTAGGATATCCCTGGACACAATAGTAGGGGGCGGGAGATTCTCCTGCCCAAAGTTTATTTTGGACCCAATAATTATATAAACTATTCAATTATGTCCCTTAAGAACTTAAATCAGCCCCTCCTTAATTTTTTTATAGTACGAGTTTTTAACGATAATAAATTAGTAATTATTAGTCATTTTTTCTAAATTTAAATAATTATGTATATTGTTCACTTACATTCTTGAATAAAATAATTTTTTTGTTAATAACTAGATCTAATAATTATTTTGTTAATTTTGACATATTTTCTTATTTTTTAGAATCAATAACTCAATAAATTATATAAAATATATTATAATAAGAAATATATTAGAATTTATATATTTTTAAGATGTTATATGCGTGTATGCATAGAAATATACCATTAATATGGATCAATTTAATTTTGGGATACAAACCTTTTGTAAAAAAAAAAAAAATTCAATCCTTCACACAAATCGACACACATATAACAAAACAATGAGTTATTGGTTCTAACTATACACTCTAGCTTTCTAACATAAAAATTGGGTAATTGTGAAATTTATAACCCAATCTATAAATATGAATTAATGACAGTGATCGGATCAACCGGCCCCCAAACATTATATCATAGCTCTGCTATTAAAATATTAAAAGAAAAGTTACTATTTAAGACACTAATTCAAGCGCAAGTTTGAGATTATAACAGAGATTTTTTAAAAAGTATTTTTTATTTAAAAATATATTAAAATAATAATATTGATTTCATACTTAATTTGGTAATTATTTATTTTTATTATTATATAATTAAATAAATAATAGTTTAGAAAAAAGAATAAGTTATTAATCACAATAGATTATATTACCTAGTTTGTGGGTTTGACTGTTGATCCGGGTTACTCGATTATGGGTTTGGCAGGTTTACCCATCAAACTTAACATGTTTTTTTAGTCCTTTAATTTTTTTTAATTGTTTTCTTTATTTCACTCATTTTAAATATTAGATTAATTGGAAAATAGAATTCATGGTTTATTTTTTTATACTTTCTATAGGGTTATCATGATCTCAAATAAATATTTTTTTAGAATTGTTACTCGATTTTACAAACATTTATTTTTATCACAAAATTAAATAAAAATAATTTTTAAAAACAAAAAAGTTATTAAACTCATTGAAGTTCATGATTCCAAGTCGCATGATGATCGAGGTCAATTTAATTTGGCATTGTCTCAATATTATTTTAAAAAAATTATTATCTTAAAGTTTTTTTAAAAGTTATGTCATGTTTTTACCAGTTATCTAAATTGTTTTTGGACCCATTAAATTGGTTGATTCACTTTGGATCAGCTCGCATATGGTTTAATTGGAAACTCGAGCTAAATATAGAACTGAATTAACAAGTTTTAAGATCGAATTGATTGATGAAATTTAATAATACTATTAAAAAAATCTTTATAAGCATAATATTTTTTAAAAGTTTAAAAAAGAATAATCCAACTCATTGCGGATTACGAGCGAATCTACTATTTATACATGAAACTGTCTCCAATTTTAATGGTTTACCTTTATCATAGTTGGGAGGCCTTCTATTACCAAAAACTTTAAAATGCTTAGTAAAAATATTCAGATATATTTTACTATTTTTTGTTATAGTATAATTATGTTTTTTTGTCTTTCCAAGAAAAAAAACAAAAGGTTTGTAAATTGAGGACAACTTAATTTTTTTATATAATCTATTAATCATTATAGATTTAAAATAAACAACTCTAAAAAAAAAAATAGTATACACCACAATATTGATAGCCATGATCATTATAATAAACCCGAACTGAAAGTTCAGAAAATCATGCCAGGCCGGACACTATGACAACTTTTTCCGACGGCTTAAATTCCAGTGTCCACTGTCCAACACTCGTCAAGTAATGGCCTTGAATTGATCATCCACCGGTCCTCCTGTCCTCTTACCGATCATCAAAGAAAATAACATCCATTTCGAGGTCCAAGAAGGAAATCAAATAGCCCACGTTCTTCTTGTTCCAAGGAGCGATAACTACCTCCTTGCGTTTTTAATTTTGGATCCATGGTGATCGGGACACAAAGGATTATTGTTTTCTAGTTAAATTGCACCGTATTAATATAACTCTGGTGAGTAGGGACCCCACCGGCTCAATCGGGTCTAAGGGTTTGCGTTCTCTTCTAAAGTTAGCCGAGCAGTTTATCCCGGAAGGATGGGAAAGTGGGGTCCCGGTGGTTTGTCTTGCGATCGAGGCTTTACATTGTCCTGTCTTGTGAGTATCATCACATTTGCATCATTACGTTCGCATCTTGCTACGTTAGCTTGTCTTGAGGATGGAGGAATAAGTCAAAACAAGAACCATAACCATCCTTTGTGCGGGAAAATTGACTAATTTTAGTTAATGCTGTGCTCAAGAAAAAGGGAAAAACATAAAAAAACACTGAATCAGAATCCGGCACAAGGATGGGAACATATTTTGGTTTACAATGGTCATTAAATAAGATTTCAACTGTAACAAGGGGCCCTGTTATGAAGGGCAGGTATTGATGCCCTCTCTATCATGCTGTTTACACTGGCTATATAAGAGCAGAAACAAAAATAAGGATATTTAAATTGACAAAAAAAGAAAAGAAAATGAAAGGAAAAGAGAGAGTGGAAAGGGGAAAAATGGGAAAATAGCCCGTTGGGTGGTTGTTTTCACAGAAGCCACGATTTCTGTTCAAAATCAGAGAGGCTGGTCAGGGGCATTTGGGCACTATACAATATACTCTTACCATAAATGGAAAGCTACGAACGTCATTCACCCACCTTTCGTCTCACTTCCTCCACAGAGTATGCCCTTCCTTCAGAAAAACAAGCCTGATTTGTGACAACCACGAGTCAAATGAAACAGGGAACCAAACACGTCAACCTGCTAACCACAATCCTGATAGATAACTTAAGAACCATTTACAGCCATTTCTGGTGAGGATTTGGGGGGTGGTATTAATGGACCATCATCTCCAATTATCTGTCCATTTTCTGATGTGCTGTGCAAGCAATCAGAACAGCTTTTAGGACCAGCAGGATCCTTCTCCCTGTGGTTTTCCTCACTTGAATTGCTGTTGTTATCAGAACAGCTTCTAGAAATGACTGGATCATTCTCTCTATGACTTTCTTCAACTGGGCCTTTGTTTCCATCCAAAGGAGTTATGTGCATGGCAGTTGCAGCTTTCTTGCTGGGCAAGACGGCATGGCTAAGTGTTGAACATAAAGCAGCAAATACACTCTCTTTTGGCTTCGAGTGTTTAGCTAATCGCTGTTTCTTCACTAGGTCAGGCTCCTTATCCTTGGAAGGCAATTTCCGCTTCATCCTAAGGGATTCACTAGTTCCTTCATCTTCCTCAGGTGTTTCTAGCTGTTTCTTAGGAGGTGGTCTATAGTCTTCGTCATCCTCATCATCATCATAATCAACAAGTCCTCCAGATCTTGGACTACAAAATCAAGTGGAAGACATGAGACAAACATACCGGATATTATAAATGTTTTCCCTGATGTTTACTTTATGAGGCAATTACAATACCTTGATGACGGGTAGCCTGCAGCAACCCCATTGGGAGAGACTGATTGAGCTTGTGCCTTTTGAGTATGGGATGCGGATGCCGTGTCTTCTTCATCACTGCTTAGGTATTCATGTTCAAAAGTCAAGGGTGGGAAGGTCTTGTAAAAAAAGTCTTGGCATCCAAGCTCACTGATCACGAAACATACCTGTCCTCATTGAAGTAATCTTCCTCTTCCTTTTCTAGTGCACGATCATCATTTCGTTTTCTTGGATCCAATGTGCTACCAGTACTTTTTGCTCCACACTGCTCTAGACACTGGAACTATGCTTGTTAGCACCAAGATACCACAAAGACACATGATAAAGAAGAGAAAATTGGATAGAAGTGAAGAATACCTGCTCATATTTAACTTTTAGAGCCTGAATGGAGGTCAAATGCTCGAATTTGACCAAATCATTCCAGAATGAATCAACTATATACTTGAGCAACAATTTCAAGTTTTCCTGAATAAAACATGTTACACCGCAATGAATAGTTCTGGACATATATTCAAGATGGAAGAAAAAAAGGGGTGACAATATGAGAGTTACCTTGCGGATATACTCAAAAAGCTCTAAAATGGCAGAGTTCAGCAAATTATAACGGTCACCATTGCTCAAAAAGGCATCTACAATTGGTTTGAGGAGGTTGTTCTTGACAAAATGATTTATCAAATGCTCATCCTGTGAGTAAAATATAATTAAGGAGTATCAAACATTTATATAATGACAAAGTTGTCAATCTTTCTTTTCGTTAACAGCAGCACCAAAGATTCCTACAAAAGTGAGATAATTTGCAGTATTTTGGATGTATTACTGCCAAAAGAAAACTCAGTTGCCAAGTAGAACTTATGCATTTTACTCATAAAATCATATCCAAACGACTAGCAAAAACAATTACAATCAACTTTCAGTGAAATTCATTGAACAGCGACTCTTGTACCACCCAGACCATGAAACAGAAGCATATGAATTTGTGAACCCTTGTGAAGTTCCTGCATCATTGAACTGTTTGAATGATACACAATCTCCTGAATTTCTGATCCCTTCCAATTTTGTTATCAAATAACTCCATAATCATTGCATGCCATAATATACTCAATTTATAAATAAAAATTGCCATGGTAACAGCTACAAATGCATGCTAGTAACCATAATTAATATCTCTCACCAATTCCATGTTTCATGTAAAACAATGCCATATATAGGCTCAATTTATAACTAACTGCCCATATGATAACAGCTACAAATGTATGCTATCTAATTTTGTGTATATGTGTTCGTGTGTTGGGTGGGGAGATTATGACAAGTCAAGAACTATCAGCACAACCATAATCTTTCCCTAGTGGGATCTGTTCCATCAAGGTGACTTACATGGCGGGAAAGGATAGTGCGAACAAAACGAACAGCAGCAGCAACAAGGTACTTTTCTTTCCTTCTTGTCAGTGTCAAGACTTTTTCAATAACATTATCAAGGAGAAAGTTACACCTGAAAGCAGAAGAAAAACACGTTTCATTCGTTAAACTTGAGAGCAGGAAATTGAGTCCTTGTAATTGAAAATAAAGCATAAAACAATTACTTTATTCTAAATGGATGGTGCAGAACACAGAAGCATAGCAATTCACATATGTTTGATAGTATTTCTGGCTTCACACCATTATGAGTGTCAACTCTCTCAACAAGCCCTGAAGATTTACCACTTGATCGAGGAAGAACCTCATCAGGACAAGATGCTGTTATAACATCAATTAATTGGCTCAGGTGCTTCTCATAGAAGATTTCAATTATATTATCTCTCTGCAGCAAAGAGATACAAAATCACTGTAATTCAGTCATTGACGAGATAAATTCCCGTAGTGCATTTAAGAAAAATATTCTGTTTGCATCAAAGTAACTACAACATTGTCCAAGAAGTCACCTGCATATGCATAAACACAAACATAATGCACACACCCCAAATGCATGCTATAAAATGGAAAAAGAATTGCAAAAGTATCAGCAAAGAATGTGCCATCTAGAAACAAGAATGGATAGGTAATAATTATTAAATGCAAAATAGCCAAGGATTATTTTTTTCTTTCCTAATAAAATATATATATATATTATTCTCAATGATGGTATCAAACATTGGAAAATGAGGCACACTCTATAAAAACAAGGAAATGAAACAACAATCAATAGAAGAAAAGAGCCCTCCAAACCCTTTTGACATTGGAAAAAGAAACCCCGGAGAGCCCCCCAGAGCAGAACACCATATCACTGCCAAGAAGACCAATCTATCCTGCAAAAGCTGTTTTGATGGAGATCTTCTAACAAGTTATACAAAAATCACTTTGATTTGTGAACTTATTAAAACTTTCCTTTTGAAAGAAAAAGGAATGTAAACACAAAAATGGACAAGGAAAAGATAACAGGATAGTTACTTTAACAATATTCAGATGCCGGACAGGCCTGACTACAAGCTTACAAATAGAACCCAGGCACATAGTGAGGCAGGGGAAAAGAGGAAGCCAAGCCGAGTTATCTTTCAGTGTGTAATTAACACAGTGGAGTTGCTGGCTAAATACAGAAAAGGAGCAGAATAGCAACCAAAACAAAATTTCACAACTGGTATGGGAACTCCATTTACCACTCAGCAACTTAATGACCAAACATAACAGCTGCATAAAAGAATGAATTATGAATTATCAAGAGTAGTGCCTGTGCTCCTGACAGTGTATAGGAATCCAGTAAACTGCGAAGAATTTCAAGAAACTGGCAGTGCATGTCCTCCCCAAAGTCTGTTATCATTCCTTTAACCTGTAAGTAAAATAAATTTAGTTGATTGGCAAATAGAACACATGCACTTACAATTGAATAGGTATTAAAAATTCAGAATACAAAATGCAATACAGCAAAGAACTTACGAGCAAAAAGTCATGGGAAAATGCAATATACTATGAATAAAATCAGATGCCAGCATAAGAGGTACTGACAGAGTTATTAAAAAACAAGCAAATAGCAGAGCATCACCCTAAGGCAAAATCTGCCGTTATTAGAGGCACTAGGAAAATTTGATCCCAAGGGTGAAGGAGGTTTCCTAGTTGGAGCTGATGTAAACTCTTCAAACAAGAACAACACTGAAATTGGCCTTGACAAATTATTTCATGTATAGATTAGCAAGGCATGTTATACAACTGGTTGGTCATTCAAGTATCCATAAATTGCTGAACAATATCACCCAAATATTAAATCAACAATTTTCAAGGTCAAGAAAACAACCAATTCTCTTATCTTAAAAGGCATGCAAACAAGGCTTATTTCGATTTTCTTTCACACTACAAATCAACTTTGTAAATGTAGTTTTTACATGAAACGTTATAAAACTAAATTTCAAAATCAAGAAAATGAAATTGTATATTGAATTTAGTTCTGTGAGCAATGCAATTAAAGGATAATTGATTTTTGTTCATAAAGCCTAAAGGCCAAACAAACAAGAGATTTTTTCACTTATCAGGATAGTGATAAATCTCATCTTTCAGGTAATTAGGTTTGTGCAAGACATCGTTGCATGTGTTAGTCTGAATGTCCAAGGATATTGAAAGATAGATGCATTGTAAGCAGTTCATAAAACACAAACCGACAGTCCTAGTAGCGGGATTCCTTCCTGCCGAACAACATAAGAACGCAGAAGGTTTGGATCCTGATTCAAGAAAAGAATGAGGATATCTGTTCTGCATCCATAAGAATGGTATGCTGTTAGTGGCAGGTAGGGAACCATTGAAATTCAAAAAAAAATAAAAAAAAAAGCCAAAAAAAAATAAAAACGAAAATGAACAAGTTACCCAGTTAGGACAAGTTTCTTGTCTTGACTCTGCAATATATCAGCAATGATGTCAAAGATACCTTCATTCATGAGCTCCCTACAAGAAATGAGGATTTGATTGTTTTACCATTTGATCAAGAAGAAAGCAAAATACAAAAGAAACTACTCTAATCTGATTTAACCACAGAAGACAAAATCCTAATCTTGATACATACAACTTCTGCATCACATACCTAAACAGTCGGAGCTGCTGGACCATCTGCATGCTCTTGCTCAAACTACAAAACTCGTGCAAGAAATATACCTATATGCATCGGGAAAGGAAACATATCAAGCTGGAGGATATCATAAGAATCACACAAAGCTGTAACCATACATTAATAGGAAACAGAAAACAGCAACACACTAACCTGCCAATAGATTCCAAAAATTTTACAAATTGGACATCAGCATTGCTGTTCAGTTATGACAAATAACTGGCATTTAAGGATGATTTTAGCTAAGTATTTCAAAGTAAGAACTCTTTTTCCCAACTAATATTTTCAATGTAGCGTTACCCTTAAACCTGTTACCATGGAATTGAACATGGAAGCCAATCCATAAAAGATATAAAAGGACTTGGAGCATTCCACAAAAACAAATCTATGATTCTGATCACAAGATGAAATTATCCCAATAATAAATGGAATCCCAACAAAAAGATGCTGGTTTCACACACAGATATATTTCATCAAAGGAAGAAGATGGAATCTAAAACCCACTACATACATGTAAACCATATTATTAGGAAAATCTTCAATACCAAAAGCCATAATACACACAAAGAGCATCTGAAATAATATAAAAAAGGAATTTTTAACCTCGTATCTTAGAATTAAATTCAACATGTTTGAACAGTTTGAACACAGTTTGGTAAAACAGGGAAGTCATTGTTCATATACCTAGCTCACCACCTAAATGTCTCAAAAATAAGCATCAACAGAATCAGCAGTTTTTAATTATTTGAAAAGTCCAAAGAAAAGAAGTAATTGTTGAGAAAGTGAGGGTGCACTGCACAGAAGAGAATTTTCAACCATGTTAAAACAAATAATAACTTATCGATTTTTGTTCCATCTTCAAAGTTGCACTTTATCTATTAATTGACAAACCAAACAAAGATTATTTAGATGTTGACAATTACCAAATTTTTCTTTGATTCTGCAGATGTGGTGGGCGATCTCAACCTAGCAAACAATTCCTGAATAAAGGTATTGTCATCCTTTAACAAAGAAACAACCTATAAGGAAACAACAGGGTCAGAGTTGAACTTATATGGACCTTGTAATGTATAATAAAATAATGAGTTTTTGAATCTTACAACAGCATTATTTGCATGAACTATGGAATTCAGGTTTGCAACTGTGGCCTCATCCAATACTCTAGCCAAAACAACATCCTAAAAGAGATGATGAATGTAAGAACCCCTTTTCCAAACAGCAAACTGAGTCATCCCAAACTTCAGCATTCAAGAAACAAACCTTCAAATAACCAACTCTGTACGTCTGATGTATCTTTGACAGGACATGGGGATCTTTGATTGGTATGGCCTTAAACAATGGAGTGGAGCAAGTGTCAGCAATAAATAAGACTTCACTAAATAACTTCACCAAACCCCCCCCCCCCACCCCCCCCAAAAAAAAAACAAAGAAAGAAAGAAAAAGAAAAGAAAAAATTGGGTTAGCAATAATATCTTACCTCCTTGAAAACAACGTGCTCTTTCAGAAAACCACGATGATGTTGGACATGAGAAATCTCAGGATCATCTGAAAACAAAATGTAGAATAAGCAAATGATGAAGGACTACTTTACAAAAGTATCAACCAATTATAATTCTTCTTCAGCGCTCAGCAACAAACAATGCTATGTCCAATACATGTGAAGTTTAAACACAAGGTGCAATTTTTTTTGTGAAGAGAGAGAATTATGAATGGAAAATATTAAACAATTATCAATCACTCAACTATATATGAGAAAAAATAATGATTGTAAACAGACCACCAGGCAGCTTAGAAACAAAATCAATCACAAATGCGAACAGATGGAATGTTTTACTTTTACCAAGCAAGAATTTGAAACTTATATTCTGAGCATAGGTCTAACTTAAACATGAACCACCACATAATTCACATTGCTACAGCACTAGAATTATGCAACTTGCACAACAATTTGCTTGGCAGATCCAATGTTTGTTGATGTTAGAAGAAAAAATAGTAGTTCTGTCCATTTGAAGAAATGGAAAAAAAAACGACCATAAAAATCTCAATCAGAAAAAAAAAAGAGTTGAAACAATAACTGCTTGAATGCCAGATGAAAAAAAAAAAGGATGACAATCATAAAATAGGAACCAAGATCTATCAAACAGTTGTTGTAGCTGTGACCAAAACTGCTCACCACTCTCTTGTAATCAAACCATACAAGCTAAAATATGCCAAAATAATCTATGATATAATAATACTTCAATATTTCAAAATTAGACGTGCAAAGGATTAGAACCAAAATGCTCCAAGCCAACAAAGAGAGAGAACTTACACTCAAGTGAACCAATAACATCCATGATCAATTCATCCCCAAATATTTTCTCAAAGATTTGAGGACTGTTGAACAAAACTGCAGGTAACAACACACAATTCAATGTCAGTCAACAAAGGGCAGGCAAACAAGCAACGTATAATGAAATACAACACCGGGTAGGAGTGAAGGAGCACTCACTGATCCCTCTGACTATTTTGAATATCATGTGAAGACCATCAATGTTTTCTAGGTCTTCACAGATTCTGAAAACATCCATCAGCTTCTGGAAAAAATCTTGCTGCGCAGAAAATAAAATTAACAGAGAATGAACAATCAATCATGTTAACCTCACCATAAAGTCAGATGCACCATCCAGTACACGGATCCAATTTTACTCCCTATCAGCATCTAGCCAGACAGATTTAGACAAGACAAAATGATATGTTGTATGATTACAAGATGCAAATTCAACCACTCTTGGTAACCATGTTTCAACTCCTATCTCCAGAATATTCACAAAGCAGCTTCAGAATCTACCTCCAATTACATTAAACCACATTTTCCTTCGGTTTCAGTTCAATACACAAACAATTGGACTTGAGAAAGAAGAAATATCCCACAGTAAAAATTTCAAATATTAAAAATGAATTATATAGAGCCATAAGCCTAACTTTCAACTATTAGTTGAATGTTTTAGGTCAACCATTTCTATTTCTTTTAAGCTGTGGAGCTGAAGTGTGAAGATCTTGCAAATTGAATATTGATCATATCAACTAGTAAAACAAATTCAATGAAAGAATGCTCTAAGAAAAGAGTAGAGTTGTATGACATGCAGGCGATAGGATCTGAGAAAACATGTAGCTAAAGATGAACAGTCTTGAACCAAATTTAAAATTGATCAATAGTTCATCATCAAAGCACACAGTGACCAGGTCAAAATGATGGAAAATATTTATGCAAAGCTTACATCATTCAGTATAAGCTCTGTCAGTCTCATCTGATCTGCAGTACCACTCTCAGACACAGTCTGCAAAGCAAATTCATTCAGCTCAATTAAAAGATCATCCATGACCATAAAGTCAATAAAGAGCTCAAAGTGTTTCTGGCCAACTTGTTAATCTTTTATTTTTCATATCAATAACATACCAGCCTGGAATCTACACTAATCCTGGATTTCAGAGCAAGGAATTAAAACACTAAAATCAAAACAATAGCACAAAAATCAAATCAAGTTGAAAAACAGTTTAACTATGATGTAGAGCGAGAGAAATGGGACTTCTGTTAAAGCAGCTTATCAGAATAACCAAAAAAAATTACAAGACTATAATTATTTCCCTTGCGAGAACTGACTGAAAAATACA
>Ga0307507_10006296_pt1 | contig 18354 bp, 11 predicted proteins | sample 7_EM_MG_FD_207223 | JGI IMG/M metagenome (GOLD analysis project Ga0307507, IMG submission 207223) | Populus trichocarpa ectomycorrhiza microbial communities from riparian zone in the Pacific Northwest, United States - 7_EM | ecosystem: Host-associated > Plants > Roots > Unclassified | place... | reverse complement strand
GCTATTGTTTTAATGCGACCGGTAGAGAGGGACCAGTTTTAAAAACGTGTCTTTAAACTTTAAGGCTGTATCTCGCCCCCTAATACGGTAGTTAGCTAGTTATAATTATTATAATTAAATAAAAGAAGAGATTACAATTTAAATGCATCGCGCACTAAGACTGTAGCTAGTATATTCACGCCGCTAGAGTTATTTAAAATTAACATATATTGAAAAAAGAACCCAGTTTACACCAAACGCGCGCCCATAATCTCTCAGACGCTGCGCTGAGGAATTTTTAGGGTGGTAGGGGTAGTAGAGGGTAGCGTGGTATTCTATTGGCTAATAAGTACCTATGAGTTAGAGCGACCGTCTGATTGGCTTACAAGTTCCTGTGGCTCAGGCGGGAGCAGGGGGGTAGCCGCCTCCTCAAATTCCTCGGCGAAGCGGATAAGTCAACTGAGATAACACTGTGCTAAGATATAAGATCGCCGCCTGGGAGGCTCCGAGACAGAATCAACCCTACCCTCGTACGTCTCGGATATGGTCAAATATTGAGTTATAGACTTCGGAGTTAGGGGTCTACTTTCGTGTGTTTATTTCACTTGATTTCCATAGATTTAGAATTAAGTCGTTCATTCAATTCTCGCACACTGCAAAGCTTACAATTATCATAATCTTACAAAAATATTAAGAGGTTACGTTATAATATTTGGATTTACCTACTGCGCACTATCTTTCTAAATACACTTTATTTCTTGCCATGTGATCTTATAACTTCTTCCCCTACAAGCATTGACTGTTAGCATTGGTCAAATATACTTACGAAGCCTACCTTCAGCCTGCGTATCTTAAACGCCCAAATGGCTACCACACTCCATGTACTCAAGACAAACACATGGTCTGGCTTCGATCTCGACGACATGCTTCACTACTTCCGCAGCGCATCTAGCACAGCCTCTCTAGCAGTCTTTAGTGACATCTATGAGAGGTACAATACCTCAGTTACGGTACTCGCAAATGTTTACACAGCAATCCCAAAGGAAAAGACCAGGAGCGCCTTCACAGATAACAGGACATTAACCAAGTACCGGAAAGAGTGCTTCGCAGCACTACTGAAAGCCTACAATTTGCCTTCTTCAGATTTATCTCGACGAGCTAGCAGCGCTCTACAGGACCGCTCTCGTCGCAGCCAAAGCCAGGCGCGTTAGAGCTGTTCAAGCAGCTGAAAGCGCGGGGGAAGAATACGGTGGTTGTTACGGAAGGCCCGAGAGACGCGCAGAAGTGGACGGTGGAGCAATTAGGGCTGGCGCCCTATGTAGATGTGCTGGTTACGTCGAATGAGGTTGGGCTAGCGAAAGATGCGGGGCTGTTTGGGGAGGTTTTGGAGAGGTGCGGAATTAGGAAGGAGGATGTAGTACCAGCAAAGGCGGTGGGTGTGCTGGCTGTGCTGTTTAATGAGCAGGATGGGTATCGGGATGTGAGGGTTGGGGGGGAAACGGAGAGGAAGTGTTGCGGGTGAACTCATTAACGGAGATTGGATATTGGCTGCAAGATAGTGATTCGAATGGGCAGTCCTGAGCCATTTACAGCTTCTAGATACTCTTTGCGTAGATAAAACAGACCATCATAGACACAGTGGATGAATCGGGTGTAAGTACTTTAATTTAGCTTTTCGGCAAAAGGGAGGTTGCGGGTCGTACACAGCCCCGCTAAACAACGAATGAGAAGCTTCATATTTTCAGCCTTATCAGCACATTTACGTAGTTTTGGAGGGGTCCTTGTAGCTACAGGCTTCAACACTCCATTACCCTGCCTCTTCACCTGCTGATCCCGTGAGCCTCAAGAGAGCACCAGTCCAGTTTATGCCCCGCCTTCCTGCTACAGCAACACCGCTTTTTCTCCGAGCAATCCGAAGATACAGTCGTTCCCACCACTCTCCGCGATATACTAATCAGTCGTCCCTGCGTCCTCGGTTGTACTTGAAGTCTCCATTGCTAAAGCCGTATACCTCGACCGCGAAGATGGACGTCCAAGACCTCTTAGCTAGCTCAAGTACGTCCGGAGAGCTAAAGCTAGTTAACAGGCTTAGTGAGAGTAGAAGCCCGTACGTAAGTGCCCAGGCTGCATCCATACGGCTGCAATGCAGGATGATAAGCTTATGCGGTTGTTCTGGCAGGTCCGCGGCCACATGAACAACCCGGTTGCATGGCAGATGTGGGGTCCGGAAGCTATAGCACTTGCGAAGAAATCGAATAGGCTACTATTCGTTAGTATTGGATATGCGGCTTGTCACTGTAGGTTCATATTTCCGCACAGAAGTGCTAGAGGCACAGCGATGGGGGCTAAGATTTACGGTTTATGCAGGGTGTCATGTCATGGAACGCGAGTCGTTCGAGAACCGCGAAGTCGCTAAGATCCTCAACGCCTCCTTCATTCCTATCAAGATCGACCGCGAGGAGCGCCCGGACGTCGACCGTATATACATGAACTATGTCCAAGCTACGACTAGCTCCGGTGGCTGGCCGCTGAACGTCTTCATCACGCCAGACCTGGAGCCGATATTTGGAGGGACATACTGGCCCGGCCCAGGCTCGACGACTGCGATTAGGGATCATATTGGCTTTGTTGGAATTCTAGAGAAGATTAGAGGCGTGTGGAAGAATCAACAGCAGCGGTGTTTGGATTCCGCGAAGGAGATCACAGCGCAGTTGAGGGAGTTTGCTCAAGAAGGGACAATAAGTCGGCATGGGGAGGAAGAAACTGATGGCTTAGAGCTGGAACTGCTCGAGGAGGCGTATGAGCATTTCGCTGCGAAATTCGATCCTGTGCATGCGGGTTTCGGAGGTGCACCCAAGTTCCCAACACCCGTAAATTTGGCTTTTTTGCTCAAATTGTGTCAATATCCAAGCGCGGTAGAGGATGTAGTGGGCGTGGGCGAGTGTAATAATGCGAAAAAAATAGTTTTAAGCACGCTCAAGGCTATGGCAAAGGGTGGAATCCATGATCAGATTGGGAATGGGTTTGCGAGATACTCTGTCACAAGAGACTGGAGCCTCCCGCATTTCGAAAAGATGTAAGGACACAAGTTCATCTCCAAGGGAAGCGGTCGCTAACCACATCCATAGGCTTTACGACCAAGCTCAACTCCTTCCAGTCTACCTCGATGCTTATTTAATAAGCAAGGATACGGAAATGCTAGATGCCGTCTACGATATCGCCACTTATCTTACTACTCCGCCAATGCACTCCTCCACTGGAGGTTTCTTCTCCGCTGAAGACGCGGATTCATTCTATCGACCCACTGACAAGGAAAAGCGCGAAGGTGCCTTTTATGTCTGGACCCTGAAGGAATTCCAGTCCATTCTCGGCGAGAGGGACGCTGGAGTACTGGCGAAGTACTACAACGTTCAAGAAAATGGCAACGTGAGTCCTGAGCATGACGCTCACGACGAGCTCATCAACCAGAACGTGCTTGCAATTAAGAGCACACCCGAGTCCCTGTCCAAGGAGTTCGGTCTATCAAAGGAGAACGTGATCAAGATCCTAAAAGACGGCAGGATAAAGCTTCTGGAACATAGAAATAAGGAACGGCCACGGCCAAGCCTCGACGACAAAATCGTAGTCTCTTGGAACGGGCTTGCAATAGGTGCTTTGGCACGAACCAGTACAGTTCTCGAGGGCTTTGATGCGGCAAATGCTAAGGTTTATCTTGAAGCAGCTGAAAAGGCTGCTCAATTTATCAAGAAAGAACTCTGGGATGAGAGCTCTGGGACTATGAAACGGGTTTACCGCGAAGGACCCGGTGATGCGCCGGCCTTCGCGGATGATTACGCCTTCATGATTTCGGGTCTTATCGATCTCTACGAAGCAACTTTCAATGACGCATACCTAGAATGGGCAGATCGGTTACAAAGTAAGCTGCCACCTCTCACTATACCCTCCCCCTTTCCCTCCTAGAAACAGCAAACTTGCCGAAATTCGTGGGCAACCTCCCACTAACCACAACTGCAGAATCACAAATCTCCCTCTTCTGGGACCCAGCCCACCTTGGTTTCTTCTCCACCGCCGCCGGCCAAGCAGACCTGATCCTGCGCCTGAAAGACGGTATGGATAATGCCGAGCCCTCCACCAACGGCATCTCAGCCCGTAACCTCGACCGCCTAGCCGCGCTGCTAGAAGACGAGACGTACCGCACGCAGGCACGCCAGACGTGCGACGCATTCGAGGCTGAAGTCATGCAGCACCCGTTCCTGTTCGCTAGCATAATGGACAGTGTGGTGGCCGGACGGCTGGGCATCAAGAGCGTCGTGGTATGCGGAGCAGGCGAGCGGGTGGAGGAGTGGCTGAGGAAGGCGAGAGGTAGGGTCGGAGGCATGGGCGTGGTGGCGAGGATCGGGGGTGAGAGTAAGAGTGAGTGGTTGAGGAAGAGAAATGGGTTGGTGGCGAGTATGGATAAGGAGAAGCAGGGGGTTATGGCTTGTGAGGCGGGAGCGTGTAGGGAGGAGCTGGATATGGGTGATGTAGAGAGGGCGTTGAGGGATGTAACGTGAGAGGTATTGAGGTCACCGGGGGAAGGGTTTTATTTTCCTTCCAATATGAGCAGGTTGTTGACTCAAAGCAGGACCTGTTTTGGCTCATGGGCCGAAGCTTTGTAATGGACTTACTGCTATTAGGAGAATGGATGAAATCAGGTGGGTGGTATCAAGTTAATACGGGAGAAGGGCCATAGTAATCTGTATCAACTCACTGTTTTTGTTAGCCTCTCAAGCGCCAAGGAAAACTGAAGTATTCATCATTACTCGTTTTAGAGTTTTTGCCCAGCGTGTTGACGCTTCTTAGTTCCTGCGAATTTTTTCGAAAAATTTCAGCTTATATAAGACGAAATATATCTTGGGGAGTGTAAAATCATTGTCATGGTCACATACAGATAGTAAGGTCGCAATTTTCACAAACTTTTACTAATGGCTTCAGCAAATCTTATGGTTACTATTCATAACCACTATCCATTTTACAATGAGGGGTTTAGATGGAAAACAATGTGGCAGTTCTTGCTCAAGTAGGGATTGAATTGGCTATTTAACTTGAGCTAGAGCACGGCAGTGGTGTCAGTTGTGCTCTTTAAACAAGTCTCAATATAGCCGATAACATAGCTGTCCTGACTCTGGCACACAATCTCGTCAGCTTTTTTTTAATAATATTTACACGGACGAGCTTACCACGAACCTCTTAGATCATACAGGAGATCCCAATCGAAAGTACCTCTAGTAAGCAGCGAATCAGGCAATGAAATCCAATGATTACATCAGTAATCATTCACAGTAAAGTTCTGATAATTATAGTGGCAGAGGTTTATTTATTCCAGCTGTCTGCTAGTATTTTAGTCAGAGTTGTTGATAATGAATAAATAAATAAATAGGCCAAATATTATATTGTCGATCGGATATCCGTGCACGAATTATAAGAAAAGAATAAGGACTCTGTCTATTGAATGTGGTTCTAAGACCTCTATATATACATAAGGAAAGGTATAGGAAAGGAAAGAGAAGGAGGGTAGGGAGTAGCAATGGAAACAAGGAGTAAGTGTCCGAGTTAAGACGGGGTAAGTGACCAAGCCAATAACTAACTTAATAACTAAGTTAATAGGTAGGTAGCTAAGTCGGGGTAAGATAACCTAATTTAGGTTAACATACCCCCCCAGCTAATTAACTAGGTGGTAATTAGCTAGATATACCTAAATAGGAAATATCTATAGTATTAAATTAAATAGAAACCATCTAAATTAAGAACAGTAAAAAATAAAGCCTTTAGTGCTCTTCCTTCTAGCAAGATTATTGCCAAACACGGCGTTGCTTATAACAATTTGACTCCTAATATTCCTATAGAAGTATTTAATTGCTAGGGTTCCTATCTAATATAGGTAAGTAATTATTTAATTAACTACGGTCTTTATAAAAGGACAATAGATCGCGAAGAAATTCTAAAAGCTTGCTTAAAGCTCTTATAGTCTTAGTAGTCTTATACTTCTTTATTAGCTCTTTCTTAAAGGGTTAAAGCTTTAATACGTTCTCTCTACGGCAGATTGCCATAAGATTGTCAACGTAGACGATCCTTCTGCCTTCCGCAATATTGATACTTTCAATATTATTGTAGATCTTACACGTCTACTCCTTAGGAACTGCTTTAGAACGTGTCGTTTTTTATATTAGAGGTCCGAAAGGCCCTACTAGGGCCAGTTCTATAGTCTCGTCTAGGGTCTTATCTAGGGTAAGATTTGGGGTAAAAGGTTCTAAGGTCTATTCTAAAGTCCGTTCTAGATTCTATTTTAGGGTAGGAGTAGCTATAGAAGTCTTATATAGGGTAGGTTCTTAGGTAGGTAGATCTGGTAAGAAATTATTCTTTAAGGTTTGTAGGCTGATTACGTTATTATCTTAATTACCGAGCTCTTCTTAATTAGTCGCTTAATCTTGATTTCCTCTAGAATCTACCTATTGACTTCTACCGATATCTTCTTAATTTTTATCTATAGTCTCGTTCTCCTTATCTAACGTCTTATTAGGTTCTTCCTAAAGCTCTTTCTAATTAGGAATAGGGTTTAATAAGGCCTTACTTAAGGTCCTTAGTCGTGGCTTATTGTTCTTAAGCGTTAATTAGTTGTAATAGCTTTTGTAAAAGGCGAACGTCTTATAGTCGCTTTTGTAATATAGTAGGTTTTTTTAATATAGTAGGTTTTTTTTATTGTCCCACTATATATTCTTTTTATTAAACTTCTTTAGGTAGGCCAAATTTATATAAAATGCTAGTATATATGCTGCGTTAGCTAGGAAGATCTTTCTACTTAGCTAGTTCCTTAGCGTACTAGGCCTAATAAGTAGATAAGCTCTTTATAGTTATAAAGTACCTAAAATTGTTATAATTACAGAGCACGCGCGTTATATATACGGCGTGCTTAAGATAGTAGCGCTATATCTTAAAGTATTGCACTATAGTGAGTAGTTCCTTATTATGCGTATTATACCGCACTTTTAGGCTAGTAAGCTTCTAACTATAATAAGCAATTAGGTATTAGTAGAGTTAATCTCCCTACCTAAAAGGCTGCAGAAGTATACCGCTATAGGTATAATTAAAAGCGTTAATAATTACTATTAGGGGTATATTGAGGTTAAAGTGGTAAAGTAGAGAAGCCTATATAAATATAGCGTGTAGCTTATAAAACGCCTATTAAGTATTATTAGGCCAGGACTAAGGTTAATACTATTTAGTGAGCCCTTTCTTACGCTTCTACTTCTTCTTCTCCCTATCTAATATTAGGTCGTAATATACCTGTGCAAGATATACGTATAGGGGGTATACGGTATTTAAGTAGTTTTAGATAAATCGCCTATAAAAGTTAGCGAAGCTAAGGAAGACCTAAATATCCCTATAGGACTTAGGCTTAGGCTATTCCTTAATAGCTTTTATATAGGCAGGATCTATTATAATACTATTAAGTATAACGATAAAGCTTAGGAACTTAATGTTTTTAGTATAAAAGATATATTCTAACAGTTTGGCGTATAGACCTTAAGTGCAGAGCTATTATAGTACCTACTTAATATACTTAATATGCTTGTCCCTATTATTTAAGTGGATAAAAATATTATCTAGGTAAACTACGCAGATAGTATCTACTAGGGTCTCTAGAGCCTTTTAAATATAGCTTTAGAAAGTTATAGGGGCGTTAGTAAAACCAAAGGGCATTATTAGGTACTTAAAGTGACTATAGCATATCTTAAATACGGTCTTCCATTTATCTCCCTTTTTAATATAAACCCTATAGTACGCATTATAAAGATCTAGCTTTGTAAATATCTTTATATAGCTAAGCCTATTAAAGAGTTTGCTAACCAGTGGTAGGGGGTACTGGTTTTTAATTATAATCTTATTTAGGTGTCTATAGTTAATATATAGCCATATTATACCTTCTACTTTCAGTATAAAGAGGATAGGCGCTCTAGTAGGCGACTCGCTAGGCCTAATCCAGCCCTTTTTAAGAGCACTCTCTAGGTACTCTTATAAGATCTACAACTCTTTCTATAAGAGGTTGTAGATAGACATCTATAGTGGCGTCTTGCCTTCTTCTAAGTTAATTATATAGTTATACTTAGAGTTCTAAGGTAGTATACTTGCTAGCTTATTAGAAAAAATATTAATCTCTTCTTTATATATATCTGGTAGGTTAAAGCCTATAGAGGTTAAAGCAACTATTACGTAGTAATGTGCTTCTAGGAGCTAGTAAAGAGATAAGTATAGCTAATATACGTTTTATAGGTATACTTATACTAAGAGTATATATAGCTCCGCTGTAGTATACTTAACAGTTTTAGGGTTTTAATTACCTCTCCCCTAAGTATAGGTAATTTATACTAGCACTAAAGGGTCTATATAGGTACTCGCTGCTAGTAATAATAGGTCCTCTATTATGTTTATAACCAGTATCTCTATATCTAGAGGGTCTGTATAGGTACTTACTACCAGTAATAATAGGTCCTCTATTATATTTACAACCGGCATAAAGAAGGAGTCTTCTAGCCATAGCAAATAGACTATTTTACTAGTCTTAATGTCTACTAAGAGTGTATTAAGGGTAACTATCTAGAGGTGTTTAGGGTCTAAAGTACCTTAAACAAATTATCCAGAATAAAAGCTAATTAATAGATCTGCTTCTATAGGCTAATCCTATTTAAGAACTATATTATAACTATTAAATAAGCCACCCTAAAAGGTCTGGGGGCTAATAGTGTAAGGGGTACCCTAGGAGTCGCTAGTAGTGACTATTAGATTATAAGCGTCCTAAATTATTATCTGGTTATTATTAAGGAAATGTGTAATAGGTTTATGTAAATATAGCGCGTAGCTTATAAGCAGGTTAAACCTATAGATAACGTCTTAGTTAATAAGGTTAATTTAGTACCTATTATTATATAAGCAATATAGGTAGACTTTACCTTAGGGTGTATCTATTATAATATATACCACAATGCATTTCTTTTTTCCCTCTATATTAGGCCCTAGTTGTAATTAAAAGAGATACGCTACTAGGGCTTTAGGTTTTCTAAAAGCTAGCCTAATTTATCTTTACTAGCTTACTTCTAGTATTCTTTATAATAGCTACCTATAGGTCTTTTTTAACTTATATACATAGCATTAGCGTCTAAGGGGTCCTCTAAGCTGTCTAGCTTTTAAGTAGTCTCCCTAGAAGTTTTCTTAGAAAAGCGTTGCCCTTTTTAGGTTCTGTTTCCCAAACCTAACTCTATAGAGCCTATACTGCGATTACGCTTTATACGTAATAATTTACTACTACTACTTATGTGATCTTTCGCAAGCTTTATAGTATTAAGTAATTACTTTATATAGCGGGTTTTGTTAAAGAGGTCTTTAGTGGTTCTTATCTATTAGGTAAAGTTCTGGCGGAAGAGCTCTGCTTATAGGTAGGCTGGGAAATATAAGAACTAAAAGTCTACCTATTACTTAGGATTAACAAAAGGGGTATATAAGAAGAGGTCCTCTAAGCTATATATATAGGCTAAAAAGACATTAAACCTCTAGTTCTTCTTTATAACAGCCGTATAGTATATAGTAGCGTTATTAAAGCGTCTTACTGTAAGGTTCCTAATCTAGTCTTAGACTATAGTCTTAAACTTATCCTATAATAAAGGACCTTTATCCTTAGTACCTAACCAGCAATAAACTAGTTAGGCGATTGTCTTTTCTTTTATAAGACCTTTAATAGCCTAGCGTGTACGTCGCTTACAGTTATAGTTAGTGTTATTAACCTTAAATTAGTTCTTAACTGCGGTAATCTAGCGGTTAAAATGCTGTAAAGTAGTACCGCTAATATTAGGTGGTGACTTCTTAACTAGGGTGTTAAGATTTGTTTAGCGTATACGTTTACTATATAACTTATACTCTTTACTAGAGAGGTAATAGGAGGGCTTTATTAAATTAATAATACTCTATAAGTTAGCTATTTTCTTAGCCAGCTTATCTAGCTCCTTTATATTAGTAGTATTTAGTAAAATGCTGGTAATCTTACTAAGCTCCTATTAAGCCTAGGTATATAAGTTAAATTAGTTTTTAGTATTTACAGATAGCTAATTATTTTAAGATTTAGAAGGTGGCTTAGATTCTACTAGTGTATTTCTAGTAGTTTCGTCTACACTAGATCCTGAGGCGTTTAGCGGTTATATTATTAACATATTACTATTAAGTGTAGGCGTTGGTTTTCTTTTTAGAGGTATTATAGAGAAATTAAACCGGCTATCCTCCTGGGGGGATTGGTAAGGATTTAAATATAAGGTAAGAATATAGATAGGGAGCTTAATAATGGAACAATAAGGTATATTGTATAGATAGATAAATCGTTATAGGAAAAGAAGGAGTTTGTGTGCGAGGTAAGGAAGGGGTTTCCCTAGTTATATATAGCATATGTGCCTTATAAGCGAGTTACCCCTAGGTTGCCCTAGGGTCGCCTGTACCTTACGGCTATATAACTATCTACTTAGGTTTTACCTAACAGTTTAGGCCTAGCGCAACTCCCTAAGGGTAGCTAATAGCTTACTATTAAGCTTTTCAGCAGCGGATTAAATCTAAGACTCTTAAATAAATTAGATAAGGTACTAGACGCTTATAGAGAATAATAAGACGTATATACCTAGAGTTAGAGACGGATCAAATATACTAGGATAACTATATATTTAATTTTGTACACTTAGTATAGGAAGAAAGTTAGCGACTAGATATGGCCGCGATTGTAATATATACTAACTTCTTCTCCATATAAAAAGAGTAGGACGGCATAATTTCACCTAATAAAAGAATTATTAAAATTACATAAGTATGTTATTTAGATATAGAAGATCTAATGGGAGGTATTCTAAATTAGGAAGGTTATTAAATTAAAGACGGGAATATTATAACTCTAATTAACGACTTAGAGATACGAGATATCTTTAAGGACAAAGATAAAGAGGAGGGGGATGGTGTTCCGGACCTTATATTAGTAGTAGTATAACTACTAAGAGAGGATATAAACGGACTAGTAGTAGAAGCGTAAGAGGCGCTAGAATTAGTTAAACTATAGGATAAGGAGTAGCCGGGTTATATAACGGATTATATTACTAGTTTAGTACGTAGGATCTGTAAGACCTATAAGGAATATTATATACCAAACATACTTCGCATACTTTATATACTTAGTATTTCTTAGGCGCAGTATTGTATATTTAAAGGACCGCAGTCCCTACCTAGATAGTTCTTCTCTTTATAGTAATTCTTAAAATATAATTGGAGTTAATCTATTGGGCAACCTACTCCACTAGTTATACTGTTGTTATTCTATTTCCTATTTACCTATATGCCTAGCCTAATAATAAGTCTATTGTGGTATTTCCTATAAGGCTTTGTTATAGCATATAGTTAAGAAATATATAGTAAGTGTAACCCGTTTAAATATCTTTTTAATATTATAAGTAGAGTTGTTATATAGTTTTATATTAATGGGATAGTAGTAGTTAATATACTCTAGGGCAAGATTAATAGCTTTAAAAGTATTTAAGTTAACCTACTAGATTTACTAAACTTAACGTAAAAATTAATTATTAAAGCTTAGTAGTCGCGATCTAATCTATAAGAAGCTATTAAAGATAAAATATCTCGTACCTATACTATAACTATTTAGCCCTATAGAACCGGATAGAGAGTAGATCAATAAGTTGGCGGATTAGGTTAATATTGCTATAACGTATAGAATGCCGTAGAGCTATAAAAGCTTTAACCTATTAAAGATACCAATATATACTAAAAAAACTCCTTATTATTATACTCTTAACCGGTCTAAGCGGAGTAGGTAAATGCTTATTATTATATACGCTTAATTAACTTAAGAAATTAAAATTAAGTTAGCTGTATAATAGCATCATTATAGGACTCTTTCCTATTATTTTCCTTACTATTAACCCCTTGGAACTACCCCTTAGTGCTAAGTACGTTATACTAGAGTGCAATTACTTAAGCCGTCTAGCCTTATATAATTAATAGCTTAATAAAATAGAATTTAGCGTTCTCTTATAAGTTTTTATACTGGTCCTAGTAGCTAATATTATAAAGGAGTATGGCCTTTAAATAAGTACTAGGAGGACTTTTCTAGTAAGTGCAAACTATAAGGTAGAGGAAACTTTAAAGGATATAAAAAAACGTAGGTGGTCTAAGTAACTAGTCTTAATAGTTAAAAGCTTAACCGGTAAGAGACTACTTAGTTTTAGCGCTTTTAATATATTAAACGGTCTTCTAATTACCTTAGGCGAGCTAAAGGCGCTAGGTAAAATATCCTAGCTTATTATCCTCTTTAAGGCTAAGTTTATAGATCTAGATATCCTAATAGACACTATATATACCTTTAATTATACCCTTATTATAAAAAATTGCATATAGCTATTATAGAGCAGTCTTTTAAGGAGATAGTAGGTTAAGCTTTAGTACTATAGGAAAAAGGCCTAGCTTACTACTAAAAATATATTTAACTACTTATGGATAGAGCTTATGGATAATACAGTAAAAACTAGTTAGTACGATACGGTTTATACGGCCAAGCGTATCGTTATGTCAATGGTATTGTTATATAAAGAGTTATATGTTGGGTTAATAAGCAATAAAAGAGGGGCTTTATACTTAAAAAAGCCTAAGACGTCCACCTTGCCGGCTAAATTAGGCTCTCTCCTATACAAAATCTCTACTGGTTATACCGATTTTGGTAAGGGAAACTTAACGATATTATCAAAAGTTAGAATATCGTAATATTATACCAAAAACACTTTAATTAAGGGATATAGATCGTAATATAGAGTATATCGTTGTAATTAGATATCGTACTACCTAGTTTTTACTGTAGTTGTAATAAAGTATATTAACAACTACTGTAAGATATAGTCCCGTAAAAGACCTAGAGTAAGATAATATTATTAAAGAGAAGCGGTTATAATAGGTTAAATTTTAACTGCTTAAGGCTAGTAGTTAGAATTTTAGGATAAAGGATAAGAAGCGCAGTAATTATATTGTATATCTTTATTCCGGAAGACCTAAGCACTTAATCTCTAATATTGTCTTTAAAATTAAAGTTATTATAGACCAGTAGTGCATAAGGATTAACTATAAGGCTTAGTAGCTTGTTCTTTTTATTAGTTAGCTATATAATAATTATTTATTGCTTAACGTCTAATTTGGATCCCTACTAGGCCTACGCGGACTACTCCTTATTTATATATAGGGAGAAAACTCTATTTAAGAAAACCCTGTAATCTATCTCCCCGCCTTTTAGAACTTGCCTACTTAGCGCCTATAAGTTACCTATAGTGCTCTACTACCTTACTTTTTAACCTTTTTGGGAACCACTGCTGCTATAACAAGCCTACGGACGCGCTAGTATTGTAAGCTTTACTCTACTACTATAGAGTTATTAGGGGGCGCCTAATACTCGCCCCTTTACCTTCTATTACTATTTCCTTTATAACCCAGAACTAGTCTAGTATATTTTAGTTAATAAGCCACTAGGTAACCGCCTTAAGGCCTTTTTATATTAAGAGTAGTATATAATAATAATAATTCTTTGATTAACGTCTGATATAGATCCTACTGGCCCACGCAGACTACTCCGTCACAGGGGGAAAACTTATAGTTTACATAAAGAAAACCCTGCAGTTGGGTTAAAGGAGGAAAAACCCTATAAGCCACCTTAGTAGGATGAAAAACCCCAGCTTGCCATATCCGTCCGTAGCAGCGGCCCTGCGGGCCTACGGCTACGTCCTGTACTCCTTGGATGTTTAAACTTCTTAGAAACCACTGCTTCCTCCTCTAGCTTATCCAAGCTGGGGTTTACTATATCCCAGCTAGGCCTTGCTAATTAATTGTTATGTTATTGTTATTCTTTCCTATATCTTGGCCATCCCCTGTGTGCTATCTCCTATTTAACTATTACTATATACACCATGCCTCCCCCCCCCTAGAGCCATTAAAGGTGTAAAGGGGATCCATCTGTTTTAACTACCGTAATACTAACAGCGGGATATGTTGTGTTGTTTTGGGTATCTTTTGTGCCTAGGCCCCAGCTAGGCCCTTTCTAAGGGTTACCACTCCATTAAAAGAAGACAAGGAGAACCGTGGGTCGCAATCTAGGCTGCTAGGTATTTAGTAGTTTTAACGGCAAGTAACCGTATGCTCCGCGGGCGATCGCCCTAGGGGTTAGAAGGGGCCATATATTTGCTTATTTGTTCGTTTGTTCGCTCGTTTGTTAATATAAGGTCGTCGATGCTTTTAATTAGGGGTTGGGGGATGCTATTGAATACTGCATATCTATATTGGATCATACAGGTGCCCTAGGACAGTAGTAGTAGCTGTTATCGTGAAGGGGTACCAATAGTGGTGGTTTTCGAGATCTCACCATCCTATGTGAAAACTTTTCACCACCGCCCACAACGCTCACAACTACCACCACCAGGTCCTATCGCACGCTGTGCGACGTCTCTGCGTTAGCTCTAAGTCTGAACTTTAAAGACCCAGGTTCGTAGCCGTCACCACGTACAGGTGCAGAGTCCGTTTTTGACGGCCAAGAGTAGTATATATAAGTTTGTAGTGTAGGAGAATTAAATAAGCGACTTAATTCTAAATCTATGGAAATTAAGTAAACTAAATACATGAAAGTAGACCCGTAACTCCATAGTCTATAACTTAATTTTTAACCGTATCCAAGACATATAAGGGTAGTGTTAATCCTATCTCGGAGCCTCTTAGGCGACAATCTTGTGTCTTAGCGTAGTGCTAGTAAACTATTACACACCCCCCTAGATTTAATGGTGTAGTTAAAGCTATAGAAAATAAAACAAAGATAGAGGCTATACCAAAATAGGAAATTTAGATATAACTTTAGGAGTAGTATAGGGTAATACTTAAGAGTCTTTGTTAGTTGTAGCAGTGATCTAATATTAAATGTCTACTAAATTTAATTGCTTTACCTATGCCTCGTGCCTTTAATAGGGTAGGATCTTAGTAAGACTATTAGTAGGCATCTTGTCTGTAGGGACCTATTATACGACAATCTTTTTATCTTGGACTTTCTATCTAAGCCAGTGCTAATAGACGTCAATATATTATAGCTTGGTGTTAAGCTTTAGTGTATCTTGTCTTAGGAGTCGTATAGTCTATATATTGTCGCATAGTAGGGTAAAATCGCGTTCTAAATTGAGACCGATTGCCTTAAAGAAATGCTGCCACTAGGTAATTTTAACAGCGGCAGTAGATAGGGAGAGAAGCTCCGCTTTGGTAGTTAAGCAAGTTACTAATTATTATAGGGTTGCCTTCTAATTAATTAGTCCTCTAAATAGGATAAATAGGTATCCTTAAGAGCTCTATCTAGTCTCTTTATGGTTTACAAATACTGCGTTAGATGCTCCATAAAAGGTAACGTCTTCTCCTTTAGGGTTTTTAAAGTAGATATATACTCTAAATACTTCGCCAGAGTATTTAATAGCTATAGATTTTGTTCTAAAGCAATAGGCAATAGCTTGGTTTAATATATTAAGGTGCTTTTAATTTGGATTAGTAAGAAATTTGGCCAGCTTAGAATATATCTTTGTAATATCAGGTCTTCTAAATATGGCGAGGTACGCAAGAGAACCAACTTGTTACTAATAGGCTAGTGTTCTCTACGGGTTCGTCTGCCGGTCGGACGGAATTAGTTTATTAGGTAGTGGTATTTTAGGGAACCTTTCTGGTTAGATATTAAATAAACTGGCTATCTTTTTAATATAGGAATCTTAGTAGAGCCAGAGCTTTCTACTTGCACAATCTTGTTTAATTTAAATTCCTAGGAACTATTATAGGTCTCCTAGTATACGGATCTCGTATTAATATAGAAGTTTAGCTTTAAATTCTTTAAGTCTTTAAAGGTCCTTTTTGGCAAATAAAATAGCAATATTGTCTATGTAGAAGAAGACAATAAGTTATCTATTAGTGTAAAGGCAGTTAGTACCTAAGACAGGCTTTAACCTAAATTTGGCCAGTGTACTAATAAGCTCTTTATACCAAAGTAGTAGTGAGACTTTTAATCCATATAGCGCTATAAGTAGCTTTAAGATATATCTATTTTAATTAAAGCCTTCTAGGTAGTAATAGTAGACTAGCTTATCTAGTCTTGCATTTATAAATGCGTTCACAGCGTTATACTGTCAAATCTCTAAATTAAATGCGGCTGCTATAGCCATAAGGACACGGAATATTTAAGCAGCTAGGGTTGCTGCATAGGTCTCTTTCTTAGTAATCTATAGGTCTCTACGGACACACAGTTAAGCCTTTAGCTTTTATAGGTAGCCGTCGCTGTCAAACTTATATTTAAAGACCTATTTCAGCAGAAGGATCTAGTCGTTAGTTGCTTCTTTCTTTAGGACAGTCTTAAATGTCCCTTAGCGTTTTAGGTCATTGTATTCTTTTTCTATAGCCTTTTAAAAGCTAGTAGTTAAAGGGTGCTTTCTTAGCTCTTTTAGATTCTTTGGTTTTAGTAGAAGATTGTCTTAATATAGGGAGGATCTAGTTTGGTTAATATCCTTTACTAGTCCTATAACAAATCCAGCGTAGTAACTAAATAGGGTAGGTATATTGGCTAGTGCTGCTACGTATACTTAACGTTAAATTTATTTAGAACCTTCTAATAGGATATAGTTGGCAGAAGGATTAGCTAAGACTTTATTAGCTTATAGAGCTATATTAATTGCTCTATTAGATAGTTCTAGTAAGCTTAGCTAGGTAGGAATTGTTTTAATTATATCTAAGATATAGTCTTAAGTTCCTCTTAGTATGGTATTTATTTCTAGCAGATCTAAAAATACCGTTCTGCTAGAAGTTGGTAGCTATTTAATGTCCTTTATAGGAAGTCCTACTGAGTCGCTTAATATAGTTATTTAATCTATATTTAAGGTAGGTCTATATAGGATAGATTTATCCTTAGATTTGTCCTTATAGAGAGGTTCTAGTAAACTAATTGCCTAAATAGTATCTTCTAATGCTTCCCTAAGTAGGTAATTAATGTTTTAACCCTTAGGGTTGTAAATATAACGGGACTAGCCCAGTTACAGTAGGAATGTCTTAGTAAAACACTCGACAGATAAATTCTGACGCTTTGATCAAATTCTGCCAAATTCTGCCAAGTCGATTAAATTCTACTAAATTCTACTAAAGTCGATTAAATTCCGCCAAATTCCGCTAACTCGATTAAATTCCACTAAATTCCACTAATGTAATAGAATTTAGTCGAAACCTATTAAAATCCGCGTGGGCTTATACCCATACGTCTACTACTAAGACCTTAAATATTTAGTTACAAGTTTCCTATATTCCTTTCTCTTCTTTATATAATATCTTATACTCTGCAAGAGCTATATACCCTTAGATTTAGATAGAATTTATATTGTTCCTTTAAATCTTCCCTAAAGCCTCTTTGCGCCCTTATATTATTATTCATTGCTTAACGTCCGATTCGGATCCCTGTTGGGCCCACGCGGACTACTCCTTATATACATATAGGGAGAAAACTCTATTTAAGAAAACCCCGTGATCCGTCTCCCCACCTTTTAGGGCTCGCTTGCGAGTCGCCTACAAGTCGCCAGTAGTGCTCTACTACCTTACTTTTTAACCTCTTTGGGAACCACTACTGCCATAACAAACCTATAGACGTGCTAGTATTACACACTATACTCTACTCCTGTAGAGTTATTAGGGGGCGCCTATTACTTACCCCTTTGCCTTCCATTACTATTTCCTTTACAACCTAGAACTGGTCTAGCATATTTTAGCTAATAAGCCACCGGGTAGCCGCCTTAAGGCCTTTCTATATTAAGAGCAGTATATTATAGTTTTCTATACCAGCTGCTAAGAGCATTGCTTCTTAGCCAGTGCATAAGGGGTATAACAGTATTACGTGTTTTGGTGTCTATCTTAGCCAGCCATATTCGCACCTTAGGCTACCTACTAGAATACCTACCCAGTAAAGCCAATCTTTTAGTCCTATTATTCCTGTCCTTAAGAGTATTGCTATTATATTTTCTGCCTTTGTTAGGCCCTCTTGGAGCCCTTAGGTATTTACCCCCCATAGCATTACCTATACTATAGCTTGGGTTCCCCTTGCCTAAGTCTACCTCTATACCTTTAACTCCTATTTGTCTCTCCAGCGTCAGTCCAACCAGTATTATATTGCGGTAGATGGTTTTCCAGTACTCTTTTATGCTCTACTTTAGCTCCTTTCTCTCCCTTACTATTGTCTTTACTAGCCTCTTGCGCGTCTCCGTTCCTCCT
>Ga0307507_10006295_pt1 | contig 18357 bp, 17 predicted proteins | sample 7_EM_MG_FD_207223 | JGI IMG/M metagenome (GOLD analysis project Ga0307507, IMG submission 207223) | Populus trichocarpa ectomycorrhiza microbial communities from riparian zone in the Pacific Northwest, United States - 7_EM | ecosystem: Host-associated > Plants > Roots > Unclassified | place... | reverse complement strand
TAGTCTAAGTCTTCATAATGTGAGTATGGAGTCGAACAGTTGTCAGGGTCAAGAGGTGTTCGCACTTAAGAGTTTAGAGAACTTTGTTTGGTCGATACTTAGTTAGTATGGTTAGAACATGTAGCCCACGAACACTCAGACGCGGAATATAAATATCGAAGTGCCTCCCTCGCTTAAACAGAATCATCAAGCACCAGAGAAGAGATCTTATCAATATAATAAGTTTGACGATTATTATTTCCTCATTATCTTTACACTACGTGAGTAACTTAGTTACACCTTGTTACGAGCCTTCCTAGACAAGATTCTCCATGTAAGACCAGCCCAGCACGAGGCCTAGTCCGGTATCATAAGTCACCTTACCGGCTACCCCTAATACCATCTACACAACCCTTAGTACACTGGTTGAAAAAAGAAGTATTGATATTTATAAGCAACTCTACCTTTAGTATTTTAACTTGACTGGTGTATTGGTAAAAAAGATCAGTTGTATTTTGAGCATTTAATACCTCCTGGTCCATCCTGAACCGCAGTTTGTATCCTCAATGTCAGTTTGCATCCTGTAAGTTCTTCTTGCATCCTGAGAGAAACAAAAATTCTTCTGAGTGTAAAACATGTTAGTTTATAGGATAACAATTCTATAATTCTCGTTGTATGCGAAATTTCAGGCATGGAATCCTACAGATAATTGAATAATTAATTATTTCATTGAAAATTGACTCTATCACTTTGAACTTCTGCATGTATCCAAAATATTTGGCTCTTGAGTGTGCAACCAAGTGCAAATAAACTGAAATCAACTGCTAGTGATCTGAGCATAGTCTTTCTTTTAGGATGTATAGAAAGATTTTCTACATACTTTCAGGATGCAAACTGTTGTTCAGGATTGACAGGATGTGCTAAAATGGATAATTTTCCTTTTTGCTAATATGTGAGCTGGGCAAGGGGCAGAAGTGAGGATCATAGTTAGGTGTGTGGGGAAACTCTGTGTGGATGAAGGCTTTGGGTAGGGGGGTGGGTGAAGTTTGGTTGATAAAAATGAAAGTTTCAGAAACTCATATTCGTTGGGGCAAAATAGGTTTGTTTGAATGCCAGTAATAGAGGTTGTATGGTAATAGAAGGGAGAAGAAATAGGAGAGAGAAAAGATGTTCAAATAGTAGTAGTGTGGGAAGGCTTAGGATATGTTAGTCTTGGTATATCGGTTATACTGTATGTTCTAGGTAAACTTTCACTTGAGAGGTGGAAGTTTTCCTCTTGTAAAATTTCCTACCTCCTTCACTTTGCTTTGCTTTTCATTGTTTTTCCAAGCTACCTCACATCACATCTCCATAATCGCTTCAACCTGAATTACTCTTCGGTCCGATCATTACACTGATTCTCAACTCCACAATTTTCAACAGTGCCCTCCCACCTCCCGTGCCGTACCTCTCCCAGTTATATCATGCTTTCCTTTCCTTTCCTTTCCTCTTACCAGCTCTTCTACAACTCCTTAACTTGTTCAACATATACCGGTATTATTCTCATTCACTTCAATCACTTCACTTCTCTCTGCTGGCATGCGGGAAGTGGTGAAAGTGAAAGCGAGAAGGCAGTGTTGTTTTGCTATAGAGCCCCCGGGGATGGAGAGACATTTATTAGGTATTGGGAATTATTCTCGGAGGAGAGAAGAAAGAGAGTAGGTGCTAACCGGCCGCGATACTAGTTTGCTGGTGGTGGACAGATTGTGCTATCATGCCAAAGGGTAAAACACAGCCATTACGTGTTCTTACTTTGACTTCACAGCCCCGAAGGAGTAGGCTGCGATCGCAATGCTGGGTTCCTTGCTGAAACAGATCGTCGGCGGGATAGAAAAGATCCCAGAGGACATATCAAGGACCTTTCAAGAGAAGAGGGTGGCAGTTGGTGGGCGAGGGCCGCAATTTCCGGATATCGGAAGATGTTACAGATCATCACGTCCTCACTTCGCACATTTGTATGCATTGATGCTCTGGACGAGTGTGCGGCGGTGCATCCGGTCGAGCTCCTTAATTTGCTCCAGCAGGCCCTAGAGGAGTCGCTAGGCGCACAGATATTCATTATTGGAAGGCATCATATCCGAGCTGAGGTTGGGAGGTGTCTCGCTTGGCGAGTGATAAGTGCATCTTTGTGTTCCAGCAAGGGTGGTATCATCGAATACCTTTGTGTTAGGCTTAGCGAGGACGAAACCCCCGATGCGATAGACGAAAGTTTGGAAGCAGAAATTCTAGACAAGATTCCCGCAATTATGTCGGAAGTGTGCGTAGGGAATAATATTTTGTATCTCTCATACGCTGTCCACTAATAGATGCGTATCTAGGTTTCTACTTGTTTCTTTAAATATCGATGCAATCTTACATGAATCAACAATCTCCCGAAGCCGAGGAAAGCTAAGCAAGATGAGAGATGGATTGGAGTTAGGAGATGTTTCTGGTGCAATAATCGAATGGGTAATAACAAAAGACGGGGACAAATCGAGACTCGGGATGGCAGCGTTGATGTGGATCAGTCATGCGAAACGGCCGCTACAAGAGGATCTACTCTGCCATGCCCTAGTAGCTCAGCTAGGCTCCACGGATTTTAATGTCGACAACATCCCTTCGATGTCGACACTGGTGAACTGCTGTCAAGGACTTATTAGTATGGATATGGAGGCGTCAACTGTGCGATTGATCCACTTTACTCTCTAGGAGTACTTTTCCACTCATCACGATATATTCAGTAAAGCTCACTCGGCAGTGGTCGGAATCTACTCGAGCACCATTCTCGTGAGCCGCTTGATGTGGATATGAGGGAGTGGTGAAATTACTACTCGGATGCTGAATCCTCCCCTTGGAGGGTTCCTTTTCAACCGTATCCTAGATATGGGCCTTCGAGGATAAACGAGTACTGTAGCCGTGGACTTCCCAAGAATTTCTATCGACTACTCTACTGCCCCAGGATGAAGTATTACCCCTCTAGTACCTCAAAGCTCTAACCTTGTTTCATACTCAAGTACTCCTAAAGGATCTCCTGTATTCTTGAGTACGACGCAGTGGCACAAGTGCCTGCAATCCAGCTTTACCACCAGCATACCCCCGCTCTTGTTCCATGGCGAGGAATATCAACCGACCATACTCAATAATTCCTCCCATACAACGGTGCAAGCAGTAAAGACCGGAAGAGGTTGCAATATACGGTCAATGATAAAACTAACTGCTAGAGTGATAGAGGAATTTGAATAATGATAAGGTGTGGAACAACTGCACCTTTGCCGATCATCGGTCTCAACTTCTAGTGTGGTAGTGCTAGTACTGGTTACGTGTGAATTACTTGTACTTAGCGTTTGTATTGGGTAGTGTGGGTAGAGTGACCGGTGATGATGATCTCCCGTGTCATGTATATATAGACAGGTGGTCGGTACGGAGAGTAGGAGGACAGGCAGCTGAAAACAACTCCACTATTTTTCTCTTTTTCGTTTCCTAGAGCTTCCGACCCCTTCTCTGGTTCTCTCACACTAGCTCGGCCGTCACCCCAACCGGTAGAGCCCGAACAACCTCATTGGGATATTCAAGAGCGCGTATCAATAATGTCGGGGAATAGCTCGTATAAACTAAGGGCGCGTCTGGTGGTCCACGGTTTTTCAAACCTTGATAATCACAAAATGAGAGTTGCAGCTAGCAACCGCAATAATCGCAAGTTGCCATTATGGGGCATTTTCAAGCTCCAAGAAGTGTGTCTGGTCACTAAGAAAATCAATTCAAAAAAAGTCACTCAAAAAAATCAGAATAATTATTATGAGACAAATATTGGCACCTGTATTTGAATTCTTATTTTTTTTATTTTTTTATTCTAAAAATTGATGGCTGTTGTGGGCCATTGTGGCCTGTGCATACTGTTCTGAAATGAAGGTTTGTGAAATACTGGTCTGACCAATATTTCAGAAACCTTCGTTTTGACATCATTATCACATCTTGATTCTTGAGTTTTTGTGGCAACTAGACATGCCACTCAAAATCAAAATAGAGTTTTGGGGCAAACCTTCATAATCGGGGTCAAAACGAAAAGGTTTGAGGTGGCAACCAGACGCGCCCTTAATATTTGGACATCAGACAGAACTTCGCTGTGCTGCTTGGCCTTGTATCTTAAATTGAAACCTTCGATATCACCACTTACGATGATGTTTGTGGCTTCCACCAAGGATTTTTTTTCGCATCGCCGGCCACCTAGGCTAGTGCGGTTTAACTTGTCATATGTGCAGATCTAATTGGGCTCGTTCCACCGCCTGAGCTTGGGGGTTTTTGTGGATGTCATTGATATGGTGCGACGCTTTTCTTCAGTGTTCCATGAAGCGGTGACACTACAACGCTGCTTTGATGCCAGAAGACCCCAGCTTTTCTTTACCAAGACCCCGCTTTTCCCCAACTCCCAAGAATATCATCAACCGACCAGACTCAACAACTCGTCCTCTAAACAGTGCAAACAACAAAGAGCGAAAGATGTCTCAACCCAAGATCACTTGCGCTGGAGCTATTAAAAGAGAATTATGGCCAGATATCGACCAGATTACTTTTGGTGCAAGAAAAATATTTCTCAATTTTAGATGTCGAGACTTTCTCTCCGTTCAGTGGACTACACTGCGCATCGTTCTTCGGAATTGTTGAGGTTGTGGTTGGTTTAATAGAGATGGGATGTTACGATGTCAACGAAGTTGATTTTTCAGGTTGTGGGCCGCTTGGCTGGGCTGCTCGGAATGGGGTGGTGAAAATACTACTCGGGCGGGAAGAGGTCAACCCTGACAAGCCACAACATAGCGGCCTAACACCGCTCTCGGTAGCCGCCTTTTATGGACATGAGGGGGTGGTGAAAATACTACTTGGGTGGGAAGAGGTCAGCCCTGGCGAGCCAGATGAATGGGGCAAGACACCGCTCTTGTGGGCCGCTCAGAGGGGACATGAGGGAGTAGTGAAAGTACTTCTTGAACGGGAAGAGGTCAACCCTGACAAGCCAGATGTATGGGGCCGAACACCGCTCTGGTATGCCGCTGAGGGTGGGCATGAGGGAGTGGCGAAAATACTACTCGGGTGGGAAGAGGTCAACCCTGATAAGCTGGATAATGCCCAAGCACCGCTCTCGCATGCCTCTTCGCGTCGGCATCAAAGAATTGTAGCGTTGCCAGAGTCTCGCAAAGCGGTAACCCCTAGCGCGTCTTAAGCCCTAGGGAGCACCGCCTCGTGGAAATGACCCCCACCCTTCCCTTTTCGTGCATGTTACTCGCTGTTACGCTCTTAAATATCAGCCTCTGCCAATGGGGGTAATCCCATGAGATGGGAATGCAGATATGTGATACCTTCCTGCGCTTTCTTGGCTGTTTTCTTTCGCGATTGGGTGAGGGTTCATGAGTTTCTGTTTATAAAGTACCGTAGAGTTTGGTTCGTGGGGTGAAGATGAAATTGATGTTGTTGTGGGAAAGTCGAGTTTATAGCTTGCAGATTTCACCCTGTTATATTTAATTCTTCCCTCTCTCTCTATAAATTCCTACATCTCTCTTATTTCTTGTACAATTTTTTTCTCTTCTTTTTCTCTCCTTTCTCCCCTTCTCTTGAAGGATAGATAAACTACATATAATGTTTTTTCAAATAGAGAAATATGATGTACGATAGTTCAAGGATTCTTGCGGTGATTGTCAAAATTATATGGACAGTATTCCTACAATACAGGACTGGCTATTATACTAAAGTACTAGGACAAATCTTTTATTCCGATGCCCTTTTTACACCAAAAGTGACCATCTTCGCCACCCTCTCTCATTGCGCAATGCCTATGAGAATCAGCGAAAATTTGACTGCGCGGTACTTTTCCATCTACTGGTGAGTTGGAGGGGTGAGAAAGGATGAGACGAATAGCTTCTTTCATTCTTTCATTAATTGTCTTTCATTTTCCATTTTGGTATGGTGTCGTATGAATTAGGTTTGGAATCAGTGTGGCGCCCTGGTGTGCTAAACTGCCTTGCGAGTTAACTTGTAGTGGTGGCTAGCGCACGTGTGGCTAAGGTGCTGCTGCCTGCCGGGGTTGGATTGGGCAAGGGGCATTGATGTTGTTTTATGCTTGTTCCCACCGAGTGATACTTTATGAAAGCACTTGCTAGCGACGATAGCGCCCTGAATTCCTCCCCGGGGGGGGGGGGGGCCGGCAGCGGTTACTGTGGGGGACATCTACTGCAAGAGGATTTGATTTAGCGTACCCATCTGGGCGAGCCTGGTGGCGTTGGGGGTTGCGTAGATGGCTACCTCTGTTTCCTGCCAGGCGGTTATTCCTGTGCAACCTGTGTTTAAGAAGGCTGCTGCTGGATCGGCGGTGTTGGCCACAGTGACGCTACTGGGTGCAGAATGTTAGTTCGTGAGTTCCTCTCTTTCGTTCACCCCCCCCCCGCCCCACCTCTTGGAATCTTACTGATGAGAATTACAGGACCGCCGTAGCAACACTTGTTAACCAACTCAACCTAACCGCCATAAACGCACACCTTAGAAATATGATCTTGGCTTTCGGCTGGAATTCTTTCGCCCTGACGCTCCTCTCGGCAATCGGTCTGCCATGGTAGTGACGGAATACACCCTTGAAAAAACGCGAGAAAAGAAAAAGTGCAAAGCTGAGGAAGCGGTGTCCAGGGGCACTGGCGGGAGGATTAGTCCTGCAGATGTTCGGGAGTGAAAGAATGCGGTTACCAACATGAATGAGAGGGGTAGCAGCGCCGGGAGCGGCACCAGATTTGCAGGAAGGTTGGGAGGAGCAGCTGGTTGCTCCGCAGGCAGCCACCCTTACCACTAGTCTTATGAGGAAGAAGATGAACAGGGATGGGAGACTAGCTACTGGAAATAATGCTGTTTGAGAAGTTTTTATGGGATTGGGTTTGATGGTAGCGGTAATGAGCGGAGGGACGGGAGGGAATTTTATTGTATGGGTTGGGCAAGGGATGGCATAGCGGGATGGCATAGCGGTTGAATTTGTTTGTTTGTTGGTTTATTTTTTTGCTGTCTTTTTGACTTATCTACCTGATGTCTGTGGTATAATTCTCTTGCTTGTTTATGCTAAATACTTTTTTTCCTGAGTATGGTTCGAAAATTTCTCCGGGGGTGTCGTTCTCCTATACCCGTTAGTATTCTGGCATACCACGCCGTGGCCCATCGTAAGAGGCCCTTTGCAGCCGTATCCTAGATATGGGGTCTTCCGGTTAGCAATGAACGAGCAGCCAGTAACATTCTGAAAATATCTATATTGTAACTAGCACTGTCCCAGAATAACTAAAAAATATCACCCTCTCAGTGCCTTAGACCATTAGCCCTGTTTTATTGAACGGTACTCTCAGGAGGCTCTCGGAGCGTTCTTCAGTACTATGTAATGGTATTTATAGTACAATCCTGCTTTACCACTACTGGTAGTACACTCCCGCTCTTATTCAGTGGCTAGGAATACCAACCTACTATACTCAATAATTCCTCCCGGAGAACGGCGCAAGCGGTAAAGACTGGAAGGTGTCGTCACTGATAACACCAACTACTTTAATAATGCGAACAATGTTAATATATGGAATAACTAGCGGTATACTGTTGACGATGATCGGTCTCAACTTCTTGCTTGGTTATCACCCCTACCGGTAGAGCCCGAGCAACGGGATCGAGATATTCGACAATATCGAGGAATGGCTCATACAAACTGAGGGATTCGGAAGGTCGTGAGGATTGGGTGGGGAGGTCGAGGGTGATAACGCAGGTCTATTTTTCTATAAAGATCCGGAGTCAGCAAGACATTTATCAAGTAATAAGTATTATTCTCCTATGGGGGGAGAAAGTGGGGCTCGTGCTAACTAGCCGCGATGATAGCTCGCCTGTGTGGTGATGGATAGGCTATGCGATCAAGCTAGAGGGTAAAACGCGGCGGTCGCTTGTTGGCGGCGTGAAAGGAGCAGTCTGCGACTAGCATGCCGGGTCCCTTCCTGAAATAGGTATTTAGCGGAATGGGAAGGATTCTGGAATCTGGAGGAATTATCATAGGCCTTTCAAGAGTAGAAATAGGCTATTGGTGGAGGCGGACCGCAACTCGTGGAATACTGTGTTAGGCTGTGTTTGTGGTCGGAAAACAAGACTGCCGAGGTAACTTACCGTACTGTTATGGAACATTCCATTGTTGCGAGCAGGAGCTTTCTAATATTGGGACGCATCGGGCGAAACTTCGTTGTACTGTACTACTTCAAGTTGGCTGGCATGTTACCCTTGCGGTTTTTCACAAGATCAAAAGGGTTTGCTATGGCAGCCTAAGGGACTAAGGATCTAGAAACCATTTTTCATCAACTCTAATCGATCTTGTGAGACCTGGAAGGGATATCATCATGAGATACGTGCGCTATAGGCGATATTTGAATACTTGTATAAAGACCATCACAGTTTCATAACTGATTAATCATCGCCCGCCTCATGTAAAGCACCTGCGATTTACCTAAGGTACTGAACTTTTGATGAGAGAAAGTGTAACTTTTATTCGTAAGTGTAGTGGCCATGTATATTATGGGTAAGCTTCTATCTAAGGAGTAGGAAAGGCTTGTATATCTTGAGTTGAAGCCCGCGCTCTCACCAATTGCGACGATGTTTGTGGCATTCGCCAAGGATTTTTTTCGTAGCGTCGGCTACCTAGGCTGCCGCGGTTTAGGTATCGATCTAATTGGGCTTGTTCTACCGCCGGCGCTTGGGAGATTACTGTGAATGGCCATTGATATGGTGTAACACTTCTCTTCGGTGTTCCACAAACTGGTGTCTGCAACGCAACCTTAATGCTAGAAAGCCCCCACTCTTCCTTACCAAGACCCCGCTTTTCCCCAGATCCCAAGAATATCATCAACCGACCATACTCAACAACTCCCCCTCTACAACAGTGCAAAGCAGCAAAGAGCAGATGATGTCTCAAAATCCCAGCCATGGCAATACCAACTCCTTCAATGATACCAACTCTTTTAATAATGTGTGGAACAACTGTACTATTTCCGATGATCGGTCTCCACTCCTGGCCTGGCTATCACCCCTAGAGCCCAGGCTACGACATCGGGACATCCAGGAACGTCGCGTCGACAATGTGGGGGAATGGCTTTTGCAGACTGAAGAATTCAGAAGCTGGCATGACTGTCGTGGCGAAGGTGAAGGTGATAAGGCAGTCTTGTTTTTCTATGGAGGCCCGGGGGTCGGTAAAACATTTATTAGGTAAGGAGAATTATTTTCGGGGGAGAGAAGAAAGGGAGGGAGTGCTAACCGGCCACGATGTCAGTTCACTGGTGGTGGATAGGTTATGCGATCAGCGCAGGGGGCGAAACACGGCTGTTACGTGTTTCTACCTAGACTTCGCGGCGCGAAAAGAACAGTCCGTGGCCAGTATTCTGGGTTCCTTACTGAGGCAGGTCGTTGGCGGAATGGAAAAGGTTCCCGAGGAAATCATGCGGGCCTTTCAAGAGCAGAGAATGTCTATTGGTGGACGGGGGCCGCGACTCCTGGATATCGTGAAGATGTTACAAATTATCACGTCCAAACTGCACACATTTGTATGTATTGACGCTTGGGACGAATGTGCGGCGGCGCATCGAGTCAAGGTCCTTGATTCGCTACAACAAATCCTCGAAGCGTCCCCGCGCACACGAATATTCATTATTGGAAGGCCTCATGTTCGGGCTGAGATCGAAAAGCGTCTTGCTGGACGAGTGATAAGTGTGTTGGTAGGGCCTAGCAAAAATGATATCATAGAATACCTTCGTGTTAGACTAGGTGAGGATGAAACCCCAGACGCCATGGATGAGAGTCTAGAGGCGGAGATTCTGGAGAAGATTCCCGAAAATATGTCAGAAATGTGCGCAGGGGCAATTCTACTAGGAATCCTGCCACATGCAATCCGCTAATAGATATGCGTCTAGGTTCCTGCTGGTTTCTTTAAGTATCGATGCAATTTTACACGAATCGACAATCTCCCGAAGACGAGAAAAGCTAAGAAAAATGACGAGTGGATTGGAACTGGGAGATGTTTATGGCGCGACGATCGAACGAATAAAGGCACAAGTTGGGGACAAATTGAGACTAGGGATAACAGCGCTGATGTGGGTCAGCCATGCGGAGCGGCCGCCGCTAGCGGATGAACTCTGCCACGCCCTAGCAGTCCAGTTGGGCTCCACGGATTTTGATGTTGGCAACATCCCTTCGATGTCCACATTGGTGACCTGCTGTCAAGGGCTTATTACTGTGGATAAGGAGGGATCAACTGTGCGATTGATCCACTTTACTCTCCAGGAGTATCTTTCCTCTCACCCCGATATATTCAGTGGGCCTCATTCGGCAATGGCCGAGATCTGCCTTACCTATCTGAATTCCCCACAGGTCAAAGGCCTTTCGACTGCCCCTTCTCCTGATGTTCGGAACGCACCCTTTCTAGAATATTGTTCGGTGTACTGGGGAGTGCATGCGAAAAGGGAGCTCTCGGACCGCGGGAGATCAGTTGCGCTGGAGCTATTAAAAGAGAATTATGGCCAGATATCAACCAGATTACTTTTAGAGCAAGAAAAATATTCCTCTATTTTGGATGTCGAGACTTTCTCTCCGTTCAGTGGACTCCACTGCGCATCGTTCTTCGGGATTGTTGGGGTTGTGGTTAGTTTAATAGAGATGGGATGTTACGATGTCAATGAAGTGGATTTTTCAGGTTGTGGGCCGCTTGGCTGGGCTGCTCGGAATGGACATGAGGGAGTGGTGAAAGTGCTACTTGGGCAGGAGGAGGTCAACCCTGACAAGCCAGATAATTACGGCCAAACACCGCTCTCGCATGCTGCGTGGCATGGACATGAGGGACTGGTGAAAATGCTACTCGGGCGGGAAGATGTTAGCCCCAATGAGCCAGATATTGACGGCCGAACGCCGCTCTCGTTTGCCGCTGGGGGTGGATATGAAGGAGTGGTGAAAACGCTCCTCGGGCGGAAAGAGGTCAACCCCGACAACCCAGATAATGGCGGCCTAACACCGCTCTCGCATGCGGTTTGGTTTGGACATGAGGGAGTGGTGAAAATACTACTCGGGCGGAAAGAGGTCGACCCTGACAAACCAGATTATGACGGCCAAACACCCCTCTCCGATGCCGCTCTGAAGGGCCACGAGGGAGTAGTGAAAATACTACTCGAGCGGGAAGAGGTCAATCCCGACAAGCCAGATGATAGTGGCCAAACACCGCTCTCTTATGCTGCTAAGAATGGACATGAGGGAGTGGTGAGAATACTACTCGAGCGGGAAGAGGTCAACCCGGATAGGACAGATAATGACGGCCGAACACCGCTCTCGTTTGCCGCCGAGAATGGACATGAGGGAGTGGTGAAAATACTACTCGGACGGGAGGAGGTCAACCCCGACAAGCCAAATAAATGGGGTCAAACAATGCTCTCGTTTGCCGCTCAGAGGGGGCATGAGGGAGTAGTGAAAATACTACTCGAACAGGAAGAGGTCAACCCCGACAAGCCAGAATTCTGGGGCCGAACACCTCTCTCGCTTGCTGCTTCGAATGGGCATGAGGGAGTAGTGAAAATACTTCTTGAACGGGAAGAGGTCAACCCTGACAAGCCAGATAAATGGGGCCGAACACCGCTCTCGTATGTCGCTAGGGATGGACATGAGGGAGTGGTGAAAATCCTACTCGGGCGGGAAGAGGTCAACCCTGACAAGCCAGATAGTGCCGGCCGAACACCTCTCTCGTTTGCCGCTCAGAAAGGACATGAGGGGGTGGTGAAAATCCTACTCGGACGGGAAGAGGTTGCCCCCGACAAGCCAGATAATGACGACCAAACACCGCTCTCGCATGCCTCTTCGCGTCGGCATGAAAGGATCGTAGCATTGCTAGAGTCTCGCAAAGCGGTGGCCCCCGGTACTTCTTAAGCCCTAGGAAGCACCGCCTCGTGTAAATGACCCCCATCCCTACCATTTTCGTGCATGTCACTCGCTGTTCCGCTCCTAAACATCACCCTCTGCCGATGGGGGTAATCCCACGAGATGGGAATGCAGATATATGTTATACCTTCCTGCGCTTTTTTTACCTGTTTTCTTTCGCGGCTGGGTGAGGATTTATGAGTTTCTGTTTATAAAGTACCGTAGAGTTTGGTTCGTGGGGTGGGGGTGAAATTTCTGTTGCTGTAGGAAGTGGAGTTTATAGCTTGCGGATTTCACCCTGTTATATTGAATTATTCTCTCTCTCTCTGTAAATTCCTACATCTCTCTTCTTTCTTGTATAATTTTCTTCTCTCCATTTTCTCTCCTTCCTCCTGTATCCATACGATAGTTCAAGGATTCTCGCCGCGATTGTCAAAATTATATATGGACCGTACCTACAATACAAGACTGGTTATTATACGATAAAGGATATACGAGAAGGTATTTAGCTGATACATGCTACCCTCCAGTGTTCGCAACCGTCCGGGGCCCCGTAGGGCCCGGCGGGGGGACTGCCAAGAGCCTGGGACGGGACGGGACGGGACGGGACGGCAAAAGGTAGTCCGTCCTCGTCTTTCATTCCTACTTGCGGGCAACTTGAGAAAATGACTGGACGGGACGACAAAATGCCGTCCGTCCTCGTCCTTGAATTTCCAGGACGGCCGTCATTAGGAAGGACGACAAGCTCCACGATCTGAGACATATTCCGGTAGGGGACGGTGGGGGACGGTGGGGCACGGTCCTTCACTCGGATGTGTGGGGCAAGTTCCAGAAAAGACCTGACGGGACGACAGAATGCCGTCCGTCCTCGTCTTTGATTCTTACTTGTCGGGCAACTTTAGAAAATGACCGGACGGGACGACAAACTACCGTCCGTCCTCGTCCTAGCTCAGGACGGACGGACTACCCCTTTGCGAACACTGCTACCCTCCCCCACTATAGGCATTAGTATAGAGGGTGGGGGGGGGCAGGCACCGAGGATTTTCATGTCACCCATTTCTCACCGGCCTCGCGATCAATTTCCATGAAACATACAACCAGAGAAACTACCAAGAAAATAAGGCATGGTAGGTATTCAGAGATCGCAAGACTCCTCGACAGAAGCTGCGGCAGCTCCGCCAAATAGACAACGCCCCAACGGGAGCCTAGCAGGGTTGGCGGCAGACACCTCCGAACGGTGCACCCAAAGTCTCCTCAGCAACAACAGGGATCTTTCCTAATCAGTATGAGAACGCATCAAGGAAAAGCCGGGGAAGAGTTTTTCAACTCCTATACTGGGGATGCTGTAATATAAGTTCGGGAGGGGGACCGGAAGGCCCAGTGTGCCGTACTGTTCCATCTACTAGTAGATTGGACCGGTGAGAAAAGAGCGAGATGGATAGCTTAATTCATTCCTTCATTCTTTTCATTTTTCATTTTTGGTATGGTGTTTGCATGAATTAGGTTTGGAATTAGTGCGGTGATATGGTAAGATGGATTGCCGTGCGAATTAAGTTGAAGGCCTAGTTAGCGCACGTGTGGTTAAGATGCTCTTGTTTATCGGAGGTGGATTCTTATGTTTATTCTCTTCGAGTGATGCTTCATGAGGAAATTCCTAGCCGCTCTATGGCCCGGAATTTCTCCGCGAGCGAAGTTGGCTGCGATTCCTTGCGACTAGCTACTGTAGGGGACACCCACGACAAGAGGATTACCTTCAGCGCACCCATCTGGGCGAGCCTGGTGCCGTCGGCAGTTGCGTGGATGGCTACTTCTGTTTCCTTCCTAGGGGTTATCCCTGTGCAACCCGTGTTTAGAAGGAAGGTTGCTGATGGAGCAGCGGTGTTGGCCGCAGCGATACTGCTGGGTGGGATGGTTTTGCAAAATGTCACTTCGTGAGTTCTCCTCTTCCCCCCTCTCCTAGCCCCACTTAGGATCTAACTAATGAGAATTATAGAATCGCCGTAACAACACTCGTTAACTAACTCGGCTTGACCACCATAAATGCACACCTCGGAAATATGATCTTGGCTTTTAGATGGACTTCTTTTGCCCTGACACTCCTCTCAGCAATCGGTCTCGGTGCCGTGGTGGTGGTGACGGAATACACCCTCGAAAAGGCTTAGGAGAAAATTACACGTAAAGCTGAGGAAGCGGTGTATAGGGGCACCGGCGGAAGGATTGGTTCTGTGGATGCGAGGAAGTCGAAGAATGCGGTTACCAGTGTAAATGAGAGGGGTAGCAGCGCTGGGAGGGACATTGGATCTGTGGGGAGGTTGGGAGGAGCGGCTGGTCGGGGGGTTGTTCCGCAAGGGATTAGCCTTGCGAATAGTCTTATGAAGAAGATGAATGGGGATGGAGACTGGCTACTCTCCGTAATGCTGTTTGAAGTGTTTTATTATGGGATTTGGCAGGGTGGGTGGGGGGAATGAGGGGGCGGGAATTGCGTTATATGGGTTGGACATAGGATGGCATAGCGGAATGGAATAGTAATTGGTTTGTTTGTTTATTTGTCTTTTTGGCTGTCTTGTTAACGAGTGGAATACCTATTTGTGCCGCTGCCGATGATCGGTCTCAGCTCTTAGCGCGGCTATCACCCTAGAACCCAAACAACCGGATCGGGGCATTCAAGAGTGCCGTATTAATAATGACGGGGAATAGCTCATCCAAACTGAGGAATAGAGAAGATGGTGTGGATCGGGTGGGGAGGTCACGGATAATAGAGGAGTTCTATTTTACTATGGAGATCCGGGGTTCGGTAGACATTTGCCATATCAGGTAATGAAGATTGTATTCTCACGGGGAAGAAAGAAAATCCGCTAACCGGCCACAGTGACAGCTTGCTGATAATGGATAGACTGGGCAATCAAATCAGGGGACAAAACATGGCTGTCGGGTGTTTTACTTTGAGATAGTGGTGAGAAAAGTGCAGGCTGCAACTAGTGTGCTCGGTCTCTTGTGGAAACAGATGGCTCACGGAATGGAAAAGATTCCGGAAATGCCACTGAGCTTTCAAGAGAAGAAAAAGCCAGTTGGTGGATGCGGACAACTAGTGTACTGTACTTGTACTGAGCTGTGCTATTCTAGGTTGTGTCGATGATGATCGGAAAATCGGAGTCCCGAGGTACCATTATAGAACTTTCCATCGTTGTGAGTAAGAGCTTTCCAATATTTAGACACGATAGAAATTTGCAGTGCTAGTTCAAGTTGGCTGACATGTTGGCCCTGCGGTTTTTCACGAGATCAAGGGTTTACTGCGACAGGCTAGGTGGCTAAGGGTCTAGGAACTATTTTTGTTTGAGTCTAATCGATTCTGCGAGACATGGGAGGGATATGAGCGTGAGATACTTACCTCAAGATGTTATATATGGTGGGAATTGTTGGGGTACTTTGTTAAGACTATCGCAGTTTCATAACTGACCAAATAACCGTTTTCGTCGCATAAGGAGCCGGTGATTTATTATGCCTTGGGTACCTGACTTTTGGTGAGAGAGGTGATGACTTTTATTTGTAAGTGTAGGGGCCATGTATTGTACGTTCTGGGAGAGCTTCCGTCATAGAGTGGGAAAGCCTTCTATAGCATATCTTAAGTTGAGACCCTCAGTGTCACCGCCTGCGAGGCTGCGATGATGTTTGTGGCTTCCACCCAGAATTTTTTTTCGCAGCGCCGACCATCTAGGCCGCTACAGTTTAACTTATCATACATACAGATCTAATTAGGCTCGTTCTACCCCTGGGCTTGAGGGTTTTTGTGAATGGCTCTTGATACGGTGCGATGCTTTTCTTCGGTGTTCGATGGAGTGGTGCCACTGCAGCGCTACTTTAATGCCAGAAGACTCCCCTAAGGATGATGTAGTACTACTCACTAAGCTGAATCATTTATGATAATTAGTCTTCTATAACAGCTACGGTCGTTACCTAATTTTTGACAACCGCCTCAAGAATCCTTACATGATCGTACCGTCACGTACGACACATTTCTCTACCAGAGAAGCATTATAAACAGTTTATCTATCATTCGGGGGAGGGGGGAGGCAAGGGGGGAATAAACCTTACAAGAAAGAACAGGATATGTAAGAATTTACAGATGAAAAACAATTCAATATGACAGGCTGACAACCTGCAAGCTATGAACCCTACTTTCCCACGATAATTAATATTCCCCCATGAACCTAACCTTATAAGCAGCAACTCACAAATCCCCACCTAACCACATAACTAAATCCCCGAGAGGGCAGAGCAGGGTATGACATATATGTACATTTCCACTTATGGGGGCTCCCTAATCGACGAAGGGTGATGTCCGAGTGCTTCGGCATGAGTAGCATGCACGGGCGGCGATTATTTCCATAACACGGTGCCTCTTAGTGCTTAAACCACACAGGGGTGTACTGCCTTGGGAGAGTGTAGGCATGAAACCACCCTCTCATGTTCATTGTGAGTGGCTAACGAGAGCGGTGTTTGGCCGTAATTATCGGCTTGTCTGGGTCGACCTCTTCCCGTCCGAGTAGTAGTTACACCACTCCAGCATACCCATTCTGAGCAGCAAATAAGAGCGGTGCTCTACTGCGGTTATTCGGCTTGTCCGGATTGAGCTCTTCCCTTCCGAGTAATATTTTCACCACTCCCTCGCATCTTCCCTCATTGGGAAATGAGAGTGGTGTTGGCTCGTCATTATCTAGCATGTTAGGGTTGATCTCTGCTGAACAGTGTTCCCACTACTCCTGTATCTCCATTCCGAGTAGCCGATCCAAGCGGTCCCCAACCCGAAACACCCACTTCGTTGATATTATAACAGTTTATTGCTCTTAAATCAGCTATAACCTCAACAATTCCAAAGAAAGATGCGCTGCACAGTTAGTTGAACAGAGAGAGGTCATCAAAATGCCCGAGGTGGAAGTGCTATGCTTGGGCTGGCCGAGATCAAGCCATAATACTCTCTTATAATAGCTCCAGGCGCAAGTGATGATCCGTAGTCTGAGAGCTGCCTTTTGCATGCACTCTCCAGTGTATTGAACCATATTCGAGAAAGGGTGCGTTCTGAGTATCAGGAAAAGGGGCAGTCAAAAGGGCATCCACCTGTCGGGAATTCAGATAAGTCAAGCAGCTTTCGGCCATTCCCGAGCGAGGTTTGCTGAATATATGGAAACCAGAGGACAAATACTCCTGGAGAGTAATGTGGATCAATCGCACAGTTGATGTCTCCTTATCTACAGCAATAAGTCCTTGATGAGAGCCAACCAATGTTGATATCAAAGAGACTTGATAAATATGGAAATCCGTGGTGCTTAACTGGACTGCTAGGGCGTGGCAGAGCTCACCCGCTCGCAGTGGCCTCTCTGGATGGCGGACCCACACCAATGCTGCCCTCCTAAGTCTTAATTTTTCCCATCTTGCACCTTTATCTGCTCGATCATCGCACGGATTGTAATCTATTCGTTATATTGCTTAGCCATTCTCGTCCCCAGAATATTGTCGATTCATGTAAAGTTGTGCTGATATTAGAGAAGCCAATAGAAACCAAAATGCATATCTATTAGGGAATAATGTGGGGCGGGATCCCCGATATTATTGCCTACCTACTGTACACCAGCTCATATATCACAATGGATTCAACATAAGCCAGGGATTTCTCTGGTGGAATATGGTATATAATTTTCCCCCTTCTTTTGCTTCTTTTAATTCTCTCCAGTCAATTTGCTATCTCTTCTTCTCCTCTCCCACCTTTACCACAAAACACCAGTTTTCTCTTTTCATCATCTCTAGACTCATTTTCACTATTCCCCTTTCCTGATTATTCTTTTCCCCTCTAGAATACCAGATAGTAAAAAGGTGCTGTAGCTTCTCACTCCTAGGAGCCCAGTTTCTCTCCCTCAGGCTCCTGCTTACTCTGCCATGTCTTAGATCTAGCACAATAGAAAAAGAAAATATATATTTAGTTATCAGATCATCTTTCAATCAATTAAGCTGTTGTGACATCAAGCCTTCCAATGGGTCGTGGGTTCGTTGGGTTAACCCGAGTTCTTAGTTGGGTTAGGTCGGGTTCGTTGGGTCGGGCTCACTCTTGAGCTCGGTGGGTTGAGTTGGGTTGTGAATGTTCCAAACCCGGGTTACCCAGCGAACCCGACGAAGGTTTTACCTTATGATTGTGATCTTGGAGTATCACTCGTTCTAAAGGTTAAAAAACGCGTACCATTAGTACACCAGCTATCGGTGTCTCTGCTCTTTCTATTTAATCTCTACAGACCTGGTATGTCTCTTGCTCCCTTAATACTTTCAATGCATTGCTCGTGAATAGTCTATTTAGCACTAAATATGAGTTTTTCTTCTATTAATAGTGCTATATCTAGCCCTCCGGCTACACTTCGAATGAGTAGTCCACTCTCTGAG
>Ga0307507_10006294_pt1 | contig 18357 bp, 2 predicted proteins | sample 7_EM_MG_FD_207223 | JGI IMG/M metagenome (GOLD analysis project Ga0307507, IMG submission 207223) | Populus trichocarpa ectomycorrhiza microbial communities from riparian zone in the Pacific Northwest, United States - 7_EM | ecosystem: Host-associated > Plants > Roots > Unclassified | place... | reverse complement strand
GTGGCCTCACCACTTCTCTTGCTCCTCACCTTGATATCTTCGTAATACAGCATTCGTTCGCTTCATCTTGGAAGCATTTGTTCAAGTCTTTGTTAAGACATTTGTTCAATGGTTCGAGCCGTCACACTTATTAATTAAATCATGGTACTCTTTAGGTATAAGAGGTTAAGGATTAATATACTGTTTTAGTTCTAGTGCTTTCTTAATATCTTCTATAGTTATAGTAAAAATTTTATAATCTTGTCTTTTTACTAATAAAATAAAAGGTACGGCCTATATTATATAAATTTTAAGAGGGTTTAACGAAATATCTTTGCATTCTTTGCTATAATTGGCAGTTGTGGCTTTATTGTCTTGTTTTAAGGTTTATAGTAAGGGTAATTTGTATTATATTAAATTTAAATAGTTGTGTGCATGTTTATAGGGCACGTGGTTTTTTAAGTAATGACTTTAGCAGTAAGTTATATGGAACTTTAGCGTTTCTTTAACCCAACTAATTAAGGGGTTGTGTTGCTTTAGCCATCTATATTTAAGTATAACTTTATATTGCTTTAAGGGTGTTATAAATAGAGAAATATATTTAAGGTATTTACTTATCCTTATTTTCACTAGGGCGTAGTGCGTTATTTTGCTATATATTAAGGGTTTGCTGTTAAAGCCTTATAGGCCTTAGGGCTTATTAAGTTTCTTTAATTTTAGGTGTTAAGTTTTTATATAGTTTATATTAATGAAGCCTATGCTGGTAGCTCCGCTATCTATTAGGATTTATACCTCTTTCTATTTTCTAAGTATTTAAATTTCGCTAAGTATATTAAGGGAGTTATGCTATATATTAGCGCTAGAAGAGCCTATATACTTATACTCTTCTACTTTTTATCCTAAGGCGTGACTTAGCCTTAGGATGATTTGTTTTCCGAGTTAATTAAAGGCAAGATGCTTTATAGCGACTAAATATAATTTATAGAGCGGGTGCGATTTAAGGAATAAGTATAACTTAAGAATTAAGAGGAACTACGGCGGACCTTTTTAAAAGGGTAAGTTTGGTAATGCTTTTAAATATATCCTTTTTTACCGCATCTAAAGTATTCTCTATTTATGGCTTGGGTTCTTTGTTTGTTAGTTTCTAAGGGTATATAGAATTGAGCGGCATTAAGGTCTATAGGGTTATACGTAGGGCTTTTATGTTTTGGAGACGGATCGCGATTTGGGGTATATACCGGTTTTATAGAATTTTAAGTATAAGGTGTAGTTAACTTTAGGGAATAAGTCTATTTATTATATTAAAGGTCCTTATTAATTTGTTAACATATCATAGTAAATTCGGATAGGTTTTTTGGCAGTTCTTTACCTACTAGCTAGGCTTTAATCTTATCCAAGATAGCTTATTAAAGGGTAGTAACTCTAGCGGCTTTATTCTAATCTAGTTCGCTAATAAGGCCTAAAAATGCTAAAAAGAAGCTAGTAAAGTCTTGGTTCCGTTATTATAAGTTTTTAAGTTTAGTAACAGCTGTATATTTGCGGCTGGCGTTATTATACGTTTATTCTAGTAGAGAGATAAAGATTTTAAAATTAATAAAGGTGCCGTTATGGAAGAATGGATCTATAGTACATATAGCGTCTTTACTTAAACGAGACATTCTGTAGCTAACCTTGCTGGCTTTAGTAGGGTATCAGTTATTGTAACAGGCTTATATAAATGCTTCTGAACCGAAGCTTGTAGATTGCTACTATACAAGAATACTAAGCTAAGGAGAAGAAGGAGGAGAAGACTGTTAGAGACTAATAAGATACAAGGGGTTGCCAAGGCGCTAGTGGCAAGCGAGCCAATGGTAGGCAAGCTAATAGTAAAAAACAGTATAAGACAGTATGAGACAGTATGCTATAATATGCGACAATATGCGACAATATAATAGGTGGCAGAATATGGCAGAACTTGGTAGGTAACGCGCTCTAGCACCGTTATATTACCCCCCCTCCTAAAAAAGCCTACCCTTAGGCTTTATCTAAGTTCTTTATTGTTGTTTAAATTATTATAGTTATCTAACCCCTCTTCCTAGCATTTAATCCAGCTATCTAATTTGCGTGGTGGTCTAGGGAGGTTTAGGTAGGCTAGGTGGAAATCTTGTAGCTTATAGGGAGAGTACTTAAAATTGGATGCGGGGTACCATTCTGGGTCTTTATTATGACCTACCCAGCTCACACGGTATTTTAAGGTACCATGGTCCTTCTTAACTGCTAAAATCTCTTTAACTTCCTATTTCTTGTCCTCTGCAATCTGGATTAGTGGTAGGGGGTTGTTATATTGTCCAGGCAATGGGTTATTTATGGCCTTCCGCAGTCGGTCTAAAGAGAAGATAGGGTAGATCTTTATTAACTCTAGTAGCTTAACCTTAAAAGAGTACCCTATTTTCTTAGGGATCTTATAGGGGCTAGCTATTTAGTAGTCTAGCTTATAGCTTAGCCTCTAGGTTTTTTAGTTCTTTATTAACACCTATACCTTATCTCCTACGTGGAAGTCTACCTTGTAATAATATTGGTTTACGTTAGCCTCTTTTTTCTTCTATGCTTTTTTTATAATTGTTTAGGCAGTTTCCTAGGCTCTATACATTCTCTTAGCGAATGTCTAGGCCTCTTTATAGCTAAGGCGTTTGTGGGCCGTTATAGGTCCTATAGGTCTATCCCAATTAAAGGATGTTTGTGGCTTGTATCCATAGATTAACTTAAATGGCGACATTCCTATACTATTATAAGGGAGCGTAAGCTATACATAGTCTATTATAGGCAGTAGTTCTAACTAATTATCCTAGTAGTAATTAATAAAGGGGCAAAGTTATTAGTTAAGGTACTGGTTTATAATTTTAGTTTAGCCGTTGGTCTAAGGGTGGAATATAGTAGAGAGCTTAATCTTAATCCTAAGGATATAGTAGAATTCGTCCTAGAAGTCTAATATAAATTAGGGTCTATAGTTAGAGATAATTAACTTAGGAGCGCCATAGATCCAGTAAATGTTGTTAATATATATACGGGCCATATCTTTTGCAGTTATAGTCTTAAAGTAGGGGAGGGAGATAGCTTACTTGCTTAGTTAGTTAACTACCACAAAGGCCATATTATAGCCATATTTGTCCTTTAGGAATGATTTAAAGTCTATTATAATATGCTGCTAAGGGCGTTTAGAAACTAGCAGTGGTTATAACTATCTAGGGGTGTAATCCCTGGGGGTATCTACCTGTTTATAAGCATAATAATTCCTAATAAATTGTTCTATATTAGATAGGAGTCCTTACTAGTAGTAGCGAGGCGCTAGTAGTTAGTGGGTTTTGTCTTAACTAGGGTACACTATAGAGGCTTAACAGTAGGCTTTACGGATTAGCTCTGTTTGTAGGTTGTTAATATCTAGAACTATAAGCCGTTCTTAATATAAGAGTAGTCCGTCTTCTATTTCCAAATTAAGGTTGCCTTCTGTAGCTTAGTTATAGAGGGCTTTTTAGGGATTTGGCTATGCAGTTCGCGATTAGGATGCGGTTAATTAGTCCTATTAGTTTATTTAGGATCTCTCCTTCTATAGGCGCTAGCTTATTCTGTTTAGAGCTTAGTTCCTTAAGGATATATAGGTTAAGTTGTTTGGGGCGGAGGAGGGTATATATCCGGTACTAAGCCTTTAGCTTATCCTATAGTTCCACGTCCTATTCTCTCTAGGTAAGGGTATTAGCTTTAGAATTTTACCTACTAAGGCAGTATATAATTATAAAGAAGAATTAGGAGAGTATTTTAGCCCACCTAGCCTGTTAACCGGTAAGCTGCTTTATTGTTATAAAATACTTAAGGGCTTTATAATTAGTATAGACTTTTATTTAAGAGTCTATGCTTCTAAGCTCTGTGCGCCACTGGGATAATAATTATATAATAGCCAGTATTTCCTTATTATATACCTCGTAGTTACACTTAGCTAGGGCTATTATCTTTAAGAAAAACGCTATAGGGTACCACTTGCCATCTAGGTATAACTGTAAGAGGACTCCTACTATTACTCCGTTGGAGGCATCCGTTTCTAGTATTAATTTAAGGTCTGAGTTATAGTAATAGAGGATTAGGGAGAAGGTAAGTCGGTCCTTTAACTCCTTAAAAGCTTCTATATAATTATTATTAAAAATAAAAGGCGTATTGTTTTTTATTAGTTATATAAGAGGCTTAGCTATAACCCTATAGTCCTAGATAAACTAATAGTAGAAGTTATAGAAGCCTAGAAAGGACTGGATGCCTTTTATAGTATAAAGAGGTTTCTAGTTGCGTATTGCCTTAATCTTTTTAGGGTTAACTTTAATTCCTTCTATACTAACGATAAACCTAAGGTACTTTATTTATTTTACTCTAAATTTGTATTTCTTAATGTTGACTTATAGGCCTACATTCTGCAGCCTCTTTAGGACATTTTTAACGTGAACTTGGTACTTAAGTTCGTTGTCTAAGTATATAAGAATGTCGTCTAGGTATGCCGTGCAGAATTCATTAAGGTAGTTAAAAAGAACATTATTTATATACCATTAGTACGTGGCTGGCCTATTTGTTAGTCTAAAAGGAAGAACTTTATATTTATAAAAACTATAGTAGGTGCGGAATATTGTTAGATCCTCTAATACAGGTTCCATCCTAATTTAGTGGAAAGCTTAGCGGACATTAAGCTTAGTAAAGATTTTAGCTTAGCTTAGACATATAAGGGTTTTGTTAATTAGGGGGAGAGGGTAATAATCTTTTTAAGTAATAGTATTTAGTTTCTGGTAGTTAATGCAAAAGCAGAGGCCTTTATTAGGTTTCTTTATAAAGAGGATAGGGGAAGTAAAAGGGGCCTAACTTAGCTTAATAAACCCCTTATAGAGGTTATTAATTAGGTACTACTTAGTTGCTTTTAGTTCCTCTATAGTTTGCTAGTAAAGGGGGCTGTAGCCTAGAGAGTTATTAGCCTCTAGTTAAATCTTATAATTATAGGTTTAGTAGGGGGGCAGTATATCTAAGGCTGCTTTTAAGAACGCGTCTCTCTGGTCTAAGAGGTACGTAGAAAGAAGGTGCTTAACTAGCTCCTTATTAGTTTCCTCTACTAGCCCTTTTTCCTTCTTATTAATGATCTAGTTAATTTTATATAAGCTAGTTATAAAGACCTTGTTATCCTTCTAATATATATTAAAGTGGAAACCTATAGCGTTAATTGCCGCAATATTTACTATAGGGGGGTTATATAATAATAGGGGTGTCCACGGCCTTAGGGGCTTTTAATATATTAGCATTGTCTTTACTCCTTTTAGCTCTTATTATATCTTCTAAAGGTTATCCTCTATATCCTATTAGTATATCCTCTTCCCTATTAGCCAGATCTCCGCAATTTAGAAGTTGTCTACATTACTATCCGTTCCACTTCTGTAAGTAAAGTCCTCCTTAACTGCAGCCCTTTAGGGGAGTATCCTTATTAGTATAGAGTTCTTACCGGCCTTATAGCGGGCATCTTCTTAAGTAAAGGCTAGGTCGCAGTCCCTAACATCCTACTAGTGGATAGGGTTAGCCTTTACGGCTAATATCTTATAGTTAGTATAGATTTCTCTAATAAAGAAGGGTAATTTTGGTTTATTCTCTAGCTAGACAAACTGTCTTTATTAAATGTTTAGCTAAATATTAAAGTAGGACATCTATTTTTGGCTAAGGATTATGTTATAGAACCCTAGGTCTAGGATATAGAAGGGGATACCAAACTAGCGTCGTCTATTAATAGCAATATATAGTTTTAAGATATGGGTAACCAGCTTACTGGCTTAGCTGTTATAGCCTTTTACTTAAATAGGCTTCTCTAGTTGGGTAGCATTTACATTTAAGAACTTAGCAACGTTATTTATATAAGCAGTGTTTATAAAGGCAAAGCTATTTACTCCAGTGTTAATAAGGGCAGTTATATTAACTCTATATCTATTTTAAGATACTATATATAGAACCGTAAAGTATTTTCCACCTATTAGCTAACTTAGATTAATCTCCTTAAGATTAATAGGATACCCTAGGGAGGAGTCTTTCCCTAGGGTTCTTTTTTTTCTAACTTATTAGACGATTCTTCTTTCTCTATTTCCTTAATATTACCCGTATCCTTTAGCTCTGGGCAGGATGTAGTAAAGTAACTATCCTTTCCGCAATTAAAACATGTGACTATGGCAGGGTTAGTTAGGGTATTGCGACGAGTATTGGCTAAATGTGTAGTACGTGGCGATTTAGACGAGGCTTGCGGGTAGGATATTATAACCGCTTTTAGTATAAGAGCGGTTGTAGTTTGTCTTCCGACGCTAGCTCCTGTTAGCATAGCGGATAGGTTCCAGTTACTGCGGGACTTCTTTAGTTGGTTAGAATGAGCATTAATTTGTTTTAGTTCTAAATCTAGCAACAAATATTAGGCTACTAGTCTTTAGTAGGTTAATAGGTCATCTAAGGCTACTATAATCTTCTTTTATAGTTGGACTGTTAGCTTGTTATATAGGTCTAAACAGTAGTTCCTAGGGGGAACCTAGCCTTTGCCTGCTAGGTGTAAGAACTAAATCTGGAACTTAGTAAAGGATTAGTTTGATTTTATTATTAGGCGATTATAGTTGTAATAGGCATCCCGTACTTTATTTAAATTAACATAGATAGTAACTAGGTGCTATATTATCTTATTAATAGATATAAACTAAACAGGTAACTCGTCCTTAAACTTGGCCTAAAGGTGTTGCTAGGAATCCCCAATAGTTTAACCAAAGAGGTAGAGCATTTTAGCTTCTTTAGAGAGGAAATAGTTATGGTTAATATAAAGCTTCCCTTGCACCTAGATTCTCTAGTTCTTAAAGGTTAGGTCTATGCCGTCTAATAATAGTAGGGGGTTAGGGAGCTTAACGGACTTTAATTGCTTTGTTATTATATCCGTACTCTCTAGTATGTTATATTTAGTTAAGCGAATAGGTTAACTAAGGCTTTGTAAAGGGGAGGCTGGACTATTTTATAAGGCAGTAAGGCTTTCTAGGATCTCCTTTAGAGTCTCTTATATGCTTTAGGCTTAAAGACGGTTAACCTTCTAATTGGCTGCAAGGGCACGAATCTGCTCGTGTATATTTATAACGTTGTTATTGTCTTTAATTTCTAATCCTAATTAGATCTCGTGTTCCTCTTAGGTAGAGGCAGGTCTTTTAAATAAGCTCGCTTTAGGTGCCATTATTAGCTTCCTAAGGTTTATTGGAATTGTATAATTTGGTTTTAATTCTGGGGTTCTTTTAGGGGTGTAGGTTAAGTACAGTCTGGCCTATAAAGTGGGATATTGTTAGGGCCTTCTTAGGCGTAGTAGTATGGCGTTTCTTAATATCTGAATATAATACGTTAACGCGTTGTTGCAGACGAAGTCTTCTTTTAGGGTGGAATATTATTAAGACCTTCCCAGGCAATGTAGGGAGAGCTTAGTATAATATAATGGGCTTGTATAAATGCTTCTGAACTAAAGCTTGTAGATTGCTACTATATAAGAATACTAAGCTAAGGAGAAGAAGGAGGAAAAGATTATTGGAGACTAATAAGATATAAGGGGTCGCTAAGGCGCTAGTAGTAAGCGAGCCAATAGTAGGCGAGCTAATAGTAAGAAACAGTAAGAGACAGTACGAGACAGTATGCTACAATATGCGACAATATGCGACAATATGATAGGTGGCAGAATATGGCAGAACTTGGTAGGTGACGCGCTCTAGCACCATCACAGTTATAGTTTATTAAAAGTTTAAGACGGAGCTTAGTTATAAAGGGATGTAGGTTATTTTAATTTCTATTAAATATTGGAGGATTAGGGAGCTTTTTGGATTTTATAGCGGGTATTAAATTTATTATAGCTATAGGTTAAGTTACTATTACTAGTTTAGAGTTCGCGTTTAAGGGGCTAGGCTTAGATACAATTATTTTAATCTTGTTTATAGGTGTTATTATTAGGGTCTCTAATATAAGTGCCTTAATATTATAAAGTTCTTCGCGGAGTGCTTCTATTAATTGCTAATGCTAGACTTCTAGTGCAGCCCGCTGCTGAGCTAAGGCGTCTATAAAGGACTATTGTATTATGGTTAACTATTCCCTAACTAGGGTTATGATACTTATAGTTATTAAAGCGGATTCGGGTTTGTTTGCTATTTTAATAGTGGTTGTTTTAATGCAACGTAATGTAAGGGCGCGAAGAGGCTTTAGGGAAGATTTAAAGGAATAATATAAATTTTATCTAAATCTAAGGGTATATAGCTCTTGTAGAGTATAGGACGTTACGTAAAGAAGAGAAGCGAATAACGAGAGAATTATATAATTAAATATTTAGGGGCTTGGTGGTCGATGCGTGCGCATATACGCACGGGGTCTTTAACAGATTTCGGTAGAATTTGGTTAAAGCTGTGGAATTTATCTGTTAAGTGTTTTACCGAGACATTCCTATTGTAATTAGGCTAGTCCCATTACACTTATAACCTTTGCGTTACTAGTCCTAGTTCCCCTTACTTAATTCCTTTAACTATATAATTACTCTAACCATCTTTATAGTCTTTAGTATAGTAACCCTACTTTCTACAATTTATATAAGCTCTATTTTTAAACTATTTTTCTTGTTATAGAGTCCGCCTAAATGTCTTCTATCAATAAGATCCCTAGTTTAGCCTTTACTCCTTAGTCCTTTAATCACTTAATCCTTAACCTCTAGGTTTTTATAGTTTATTATTCCATCTCTTAGATTCTCTAGTACTGCTTAAGTCTATTAGCTCTAGCCTACCGTTCTATAGTTTACTACTTTATATTAGTTAATATATACTCTGCGCCTTATATAACTATAGAACTCTATCTTACCCTTTCTTAGCTTGTTCCTTCTAGTAGATCCTATTATTAATCTTTATTAATTAATCTATTAACTCTCTTAGAGTTTCCACATCTTCCATTAGGATAATTACGTCCTAGACTTTAGCCTTAAGTCCCTGTTTATACTATGCCATAAGTGCCTTATTATTCCACTTAACCTATATTACAAGTATCTAAAACTATGTTGTGTACTTAATTACTAAAGTGCGTTATACTAGGTTCTGAAGTTTTCTCTCTATAGTGGTTATTACTTCTAGGTCTCTAAACATCTACGTTAGTCTTTTTATAAACCCATTCTAGTTAGTAAACATAAACCGTACTTCCTAATTAGTAGTTGTTATTCCGTTTATCTAGATCTTAGTAAGGTAAAGTTTAAACCACTTAAGTGCTCTTCCTATTAAGAATAACCCTGCGTACACCACTTGGTCTATAGATATTGCCAACTTTACTCCCTCCTACATGACCTTAAAGTACATTTGCGTAAGAAATCCTTTAAGTTTCAACTTCTCCCCTAAGAATTGTTTAATTAACGGTAACTTAACCTTAGCTACTCTAATTCCATCAAGTCTTTCTTTAAGTAACTAATTGTTGTCTATTATTTAATTAACCATTTCTTATAATTAACCCACTATAACCAGCTGCGAATCAGTATCTTCTATACTGGTGTCTCCTTCTATACCTAAGGTTATAGCTACTATAGATGGTGTCGTGACCAGTGCCTTTAACGGCGTAACTTACGCTTTAGATAGCATATTGTTTAACTTTGTTAATACCGTAACTAGGTAGTAAATATATAATAAAGCCTTATAGGAAATACTACGGTAGACTTACTAATGGGCTAGGTGTATAGGTAAATAGGAAGTTAACAATATAACAGTAACAAATAATAACTAGTAGAGTGGTTGCCTAATAGATTAACTTTAATTATATTCTAAGATTTACTATAAAGAAGAGAACTATTTAGGTAGGGACTGTAGTCCTTTAAATACACATCCATACTCCTAAGAAATCCTCCTTATACATAAAGTACGTGTTATATATATTATATATATATTCCGCTTATACACCGCATACTCTGCGTACAATATTATATAACTTACTTACCATTCCTTATTATATAGTTCTATGGGTTCCATCCTAGACCGTACTCCTATTAACTAACTAGCTTCCTCTAACTCCTCTCCAAGTAGTTATAGTATTGTACTTAAAGCGTCCGTAGCATTATCTACTTTATACATATTTTTAATATTAATAAAAATAAGCTAGTAAAGGACTAGTTTAAGGTTATAAAGGAGGATGTGCTATATATATTAAATAAGGTATATTAAATACTATAAGTAGTTAAATGGTTTAACTAGCAGTTATTTAATATAGAGGATTAATTAAAGATAGTAAAGGAGGGCTTAAAGGAGGCTAAGAAGAGGGCTATAGTAAAGGCTTAATTAGCTTTAGAGTTTTAATATTAAAGGTATAAGGAAGTAGAGGACCTAAAATAGTTACATAGTTATTGCTTACTAAATAAAAGTTATTAAAGTATTAAAGGTATAAAGGAAGCCTATAGGCCTTATATTTATATACTATTTACCTAACCTTTATTATAAGCTTTTTTATCTACTTTTATTTATATATTTAGCACTTTAATAGGGTTTTATAGCCTTACTTTCTTATAAAGCTTTTAATAAAATAATAAGTTCGCGTTTTATACTATTAAATTATAGATAGTAGGGTTTTAGCGATAACGTAGGTAGTTTTTTAATTTATTTCAATATTTATATAACTAGGCCTAATACTAAATTAATATTACCTAGATTAATATTACCTAAATTTTAGTAAGCTTTAATAAAAAAAATACTCAGTATTATCATGATACTTATTTAGACCTATTTACTAACTACCTATAATAATAAGGTTTTATACTAGTTATATGTAAAAATAGTAATAAGTTTAAAGAAAGGGCCTCCTTAATATTTAGAAGATCTTCTTATTAATAATATAGGCGTTAATTATAGCTATATTAAGCGCCTAGAAGAATAAGGGCAGTTAGGTATATATAGTAGTAATTTAGGTAGTATAGTAGCTTTAAAGCTAATTATAAATATTAACGCCGCCTATTTAGTTATTATAGTTAATAAAGACCCTAAGAAGCGTTAATTTTTTAATTAGGTTATTACCCTAAATATTAGCTATTAGCTTCTTAAGGAAGAAATTATATACCTATAGCTAACGCTAATTAACTTTATTAGTGTTCTTATTACTATATAAATAAGCTATTATTAAAAACTATATTAAATTCTTATCCTACTATATAATTAAAAGCACTAAATTAACTATACAAATAACTGTTTCTATAATAAAGTTAAACAGTAGCCTTTCCTTCCTTTTATTAGCCCTTTTATACACCTCTAAATAGTTTTTTAAGTTTAATTAAGCTGCACTGGCTATAGTAATTTTAAGTTATTAAAGTACCTAAAGTAACGGAATATTTATAAGGTGGTTATTTAAAAATAGATAAAATTAATAAGCCTAAAAAGAAAGCTATTAGAAAAGGTAAAGAATATACTTAAAGGTATTTAAAAGAATAATATCTTAATAATTTATTTAAGAAGGAGGCCTAAAAAAGTAGCTAAGTAAGGTAAATATAAAACTAGAGTAATATCTATACTAATAAAGGCTTATTATTTTAAAGCCCTTAAGTATTAGCTTACTAGGCAATTTAATTATAGCTATAAATTATCTAGTAAACCTTACTATTATCTTATTAAAGCTAACTATAGATTTAAATATAATATACTTTCTAAATACCTCGCCTAAAGAAGTTATTAATAGCTTAATTTTCTTAAAAACCTAATATTTAACGCTCTTTAGTAGAGGTAGTAAAATATAAAAAAAGCGCTTAAGTTACTTCTATCTTTTTAGGCCTATAAATAAGCTAATTAAGTATCTAAGATATTTGGGATCTATAGCCTAAAAATTTGGCACTTAAGTGCCTTTAAAAACGCTTATATAAATAATAAGCCCTACTTAAATTAGTAGGTCCTATTTAGATTTAGATTTACTAAATATTAAACTAATCTAGTTTACTAGCGTATAGTATATAAAGTGCTTACTATCCTTATTTTAATTAGAAAGGTCATTAGATTTAATATCTATATTAATGCTATTAATAGGCTTACTAGTATACTAAGTAGTAAATATTAACTTATCTAAAAGGTTAATAACTTTAAAATCTAGTTTAGAAATAGTAGTTAGAGGCTCCTATAAAGTAGGAATAGTAAAAAGGCCTATTTTTATAACTTCTTTAGTTAATAGCTTTAATAGTTTAGTCTTATTTACCTTATCTACCTTATTTTTAATAGTCTTACTATAGGCCTTAAAAATAGCTTCTAATTTATTCTTAATATTCTTTATCTAACTATTTAGCTAAACCTTTACTATTTATTATATAGCTACTATTAATAAGCTGTTATATATATACTATATTACTTAAAAGGATTATAAATAAAAAATTTAGGCTTAAGGTACTTTTAAAAGCTTTAAAGGCTTTAAAGCTAAAATATATAATATTTTTTAGGTGGTATAAAAATAATATTTTAATAATTAAATAGATAGCAATAATATTAAAAGCCTTTTAATTAACTATACTAAATATTGTTGAAGGTTGTCTGTGACTGACTAGGCTAGTCACGTGTAGTGGTTACATAAGCTAGGCGAGTATAAAATCTACCAAAGTCCACCTATAGAATAGTAGTATCAATAATAATCTTATCTATGTATCTTGATATACGCATTTAATTCCCTTATACCTTTACTGCACCTCGTTAAATACCAGCTTTGATAGGTTATAAGCCCGGCTACGCCTATAGAGGGTTTTAATACAGCGTTTTTAAATAACGCGTAGAGAGAGCTGTCTTTATAGCAGTTGTTAAACGATTAAAGGACGCGTATTGTCCGCGGAATTGATTACTACCTTACTGACCTATTCGGCTCGCTGAGTCCGATTAGAAGACGAGAGCTAAAAAGCAGGCAGGAGATAGTAACCGGTTGAGCTAGACGACGATTAATACGACGCGTATTAGGAGCTCGACTAACCGTCGCGTCTAGTAGTATACACCAGCTACCAGTGCTTTAAGAAGAAGGAGACAACGACCCTATTGATTAAAGAACGCGCATTTCCCGCGTATTTAGTTACTAACTGTCTTACTAAGAAGTAGGCAGAAGACAGATAGAAAAGGAAGAGCTCGCAATCGGATAACGATTGATACGACGCGTACTAGGAGCTTAATTAACCGACGCGTCTAGTAGTAGACGACGGCCGAAATTAATCAGCACGATCTTAATCACGATACCGCGACACGAATACAGCAAGTCCCTAATTAACTTAATATCCAATTACTGCACTCAAGATAAGCGAAAGCAGTAGTAGTAAGAATCTACTGCCTAATGGCATAAAGCTAGAGAGAGAAGAGAACTATACTGCATAGAAGGAAGTAATAGAGGACATTGCCGTTGCAAACGGATTAAGACAATATATTTACAAAAAGGGAAAAGCACCTAAGTACGTGGACGAGTTTAATAAAAAAGCTAATAAGACAAAGCTGGCAGCATAGCTAATATAGGAAGCTGGAGACTTAAGCATAAAGATTATTATCAAGCTTAATGTTAAGAGTACCCCTATATAGATGCTAGCAGGATACAAGTTAGCGCACGAGATGTGGACGACCTTATAGACTTAGTATAAGGGCATAGGAGCAGTCCTTAGCTATAATGCTATTAAGTTATACACGAAGATTAAGTATAAAGACTACCCTAGTCTTAAGCAATTTATTATTACGTTTAAGAAAGCCATTAAAAAGCTAGCGAACCTTAATATTTCCCTACCTAAATTATGGCATCTAATTCTCTTTATTATAACCCTATCTAACGCGTGGCCTATCTAGGCAGAGTAATAGCAATTAAATTCTTAAAAGGAATTAACCTAATTATTACTCTCCGTATTAATTAAAGATATTATAAATAAGGCACAAAATAAGGATAAGAAGGCTAAGGGAGGAGATATACTCTATAGGGGGAAGCCTAATAAGAAGGGTAAATAAAAGGCAAAGGAGAATAGGGAGAAGAGTAAGGGAAAACTATATAAGAACTACAAGGACCTAAACGCTTATTATAATCCTAAGAACTGCTTTGTTATAAATAAGAAGATAGGTAAGAAGTTTATTCTATATTAGGAATCTGGCAGGAAGTTAGGTAAGAGCAGGAAGAAGGAGTTTAGCAGTAACTCTTTAGACAATAAAGAGTCTAATAGTGACTTAGAGTCTAGTAGTAACTCTTTAGACAACAAAGACTCTCGCAGACATGTAAGGAAGAAGTTAAGCTACCTCTGCACTTACCTAAATAGGAAGAATCAACTACTAATTAAGTAGGAAGAAACACTGTTCAATACTAGAGCCGAAACCCATATTGCTAAATCAATTAATAACTTTAAGATTGGTATATACGTACCAGCATCTCCGCCATTAATTAATACAGTAAGTGGAGAAGCTACGCCGTTTAGCTTTAGTAAGAGAACGATTATCTATGCTACAGATACAGGAGAGACGTATACGCTAAGTTTTAGTAAGGTGCAGTATCTACTAAATTGTGGCATTAATACCTTTAGAGCTAGAAGGCTTCTAAGCAGGGGTAACATTTAAATTAAAGATAGAAACCTTGTGGTTAACAAAGAAGGCCTTAGCATATTCTGATTTAATAAGAACATAATAATTATTAAAGCACCTATAAAAAATAGGATTGTATAATTATCAAAAGTCAGATTTAATAAAGGAGGGCTAATTACAAAGTTACTACCTAAGGAAGAGGATACTGATATTTTAATCTTAATACCTACTGGAAATAGGGGTAAGAGCACTAAGAATTAAGATTAATAAAATAGTAATATAATTTATTAGAGAGTTCCTAATATGCCTGGAAATATCAAGCATTAACCCTAATTAGTACTTAAAAAGGCTATTACACCAAGAGCCTTAATTAATTGCACAGATATAGAGCTGAATATATAATACAGAGCCAGACGTAGAGCTAGATATAGAGCTAGATGCAGAGCTAGACGCAGAGCCTTGATCGAACGACTACACAGAAGCCTTAGTCAATTAAACAACTATACAGAAACCACGGTTAGTTAAAGAGTCGAATTAAGCCTAAGCCTTAATATTAGCACGCCACCATTATAGAATCAAGTCTGTTGAATATTATTAAATTAGAGCCTTTGGCCGGGCCAACCTTATTCCTTATTTAAACGACGATTGATTGCAGCACGACTGCCACCGCCATCCGAATTCAGTACTATGCCAGCTACACGACGAGAGCAGGCACCTCAACTATGGCAGAAGGAACTAGCCTCTGCGCTTCAGCAATTAGGGTTTAAGGCGTGTACTAGCGACTAATTAATTAAACTTAGTTGGAGTATTAAGTCAGTTAAATATAAAGGGGTATGTTAAAGGTTGTCTATAACTGACTAGGCTAGTCACGTATAGTGGTTACGTAAGCTAGGCGAGTATGAAATCCACTAAAGTCTACCTGTAGAATAGTAGTATCAACAACAATCTCATCTATGTATCTTGATATACGCATTTGATTCCCTTACACCTCTGCTGCACCTCGTCGAATACCAGCTTCGACAAATATTATAGGCTTTCTGGCTATATTATTACTATTTACTATAATATCTAAGCGTTAATAAGTGTAAGGGCGCAAAGAGGCTTTAGGGAAGATTTAAAGGAATAATATAAATTCTATCTAAATCTAAGAGTATATAGCTTTTATAGAGAATAAGACATTTCATAAAGAAGAGAAAGGAATAATAAGAGAATTATATAATTAAATAGTTAGGGTCTTAGTAGTTAGTGCGTACGTATATATATACGCGGTCTTTAACGGTCTTTAATAGACTTTAGTGTTATAGCACTAGTGGAAAATAGTAGATTATAGTAGATAATTATAAATAGTTATAAATAGTTTTAAATAGTTATCTGTTGAGCATTTTACTAAGATATTCCTACTATAACTGGGCTAGTCCTATTATAGTACCCCCCCTTTAGCTAAAGGTCTAAAACAATTTAATTTAATTAAGAATTTATAACTTATTGCGTTATAAGTGTTATAATATATTTTAAGTTCTTTTTAATTTTAAGTTTCCTACTATTAAGTTTTATATATTTATATTAGGTAATAGTCATTTACCTTTATATTATGTCTATTTAGCTAAAGTAGGCTATAAAGGATAGTCCTTATAGAATTCTTTTACTAAGGAAGGCGTATTAGCCTTAATCTAATTATAGGTTTTCTAGGGTTATATTTTATATCCTTTCTACTTAATAAGAAGTTTAAATTATTTAGATTAGAAAAACTATAAAATATATAATAAGGATTTTTGATATACTATATGCCAAAGGTAAATAGACTGGAGCTCTTGCTGCACCCGGCCCAAAAAGACTAAAACCAACCAAAAAGAACCCCGAAAAACACCCAGAGAATCCCCCTAAGATGCCTACATCGCAGGGGAGGCATACGTCGAACGACGGTGGTTCGCACTCGCGCGCAACCGCCAGAACCACGCCTAGTAATCGCCCTCCATAACAAGAACGGGCGAATACTATACCACAAAGTGGAAATACCTCTATTAAGAAGGCATCTGATAAAATATAAAGCCTATTGGACGCGTCTAGTATCTGTAATTATAGGGGAGTAACCGTCAGCTATAACAAACTAATATAGCTAGCAGAATGGCTTCGCTAGTCTAGCGTCCCTTAGGCGCCCCTCTAGTAATCCCTTAATTAAATCCTCTAACGGCTAAGTAAAATTAAAAATAAATAAAATCCCTTCTTACTGGTGAACCGCACCTAGGCTGCTATAGCTGTGCTTTTATAGCACAGGGAACCTAACCCCCTTAAGATAATAACTGGGTATATAATTATAATATAACCAAATATAGAAAAAGCAGAGGGGCTTAGGGGACAATTAGAAATAGAAGTCCTTACGGAGATTTATAAGGAAGTTTATAATGCTGTTATAGTCTAACACCTAAGGAGTGGAGATATTAGAGTTACCCTAAAGGACTAATAGGTAAAGGAACGAGCCGTAAGGGTAGGAGATAGGCTAGGAGAACGTATTAGTATAAAAGTACTCTATAAAGACTACCTAGTTGAAGTCCTAGCGGTTCCTATAAGCCTTAGGGTAGAAAAGGGACGCTAGGCGAACAACACAGCAACTATATAAGAGATAGTAAAACATATGGAACGCCTTATACTGGGATTTGAGATTACCTAAATCTAATGGCTTTAATAGGAAAATGTAATCTAAGTATATAATAAGAACAATAAGAGGATATAAGAGTTACTAGAGACTCGCTAGGGAGATGCCGGTTAAATATATGGCTCCCTTATTATTAGCACATATATACTAGGAATGCAAAAACTCCTTATTTAAAAAGGAATAATTATAAATGGCCTTATATATAATATAAGGCTCTATAACCACAAACTACGCCTAGAATGATGTTATTGCTATATATAATAGGGACACACCCAATCTATATGCGCAGCATAGGTGTGCTGTGGCTACTATATAGGCCCCTATAATATAAGACACTGCTTAAATTAAGACTAAATAAAATGCGTAAACTGTTACTGAAGTATATATAAGGTGTGGGAGAGAGTAGGCTGTATTAAATACAGAAGATGGAAGGTAAGGGCTTAATAGCTATAGGAATAACTACACGCTAGGTTATATAAATGGAAATAACAGGCGATAAGCTAGGGGGATATAGGTGCCTTTTTGGCGTTTCTTACCTTTAATACTAGGGGGCTAGGCTAGCTATCCCAAGCCTTAATAGGCTAGAAGTAACGCCGCGTGATATTACTAGACCAAATAGGGACATAAGGGTTATAGGGGATATAAGGGAGAGGACGCCCTGTAGGAAGACCCCTATGGATAGCTATAGTAAGCTTAAGACTAGGATAATTAAGAATTAGACTAAATGCGGTAAATCTAATATTCGCAGCTGACCTATAAAGGGTATAAAGCTGACTAGTAAGACCAGGGGAAGAACTAGAGACGATAATAGATTTAGATATAGAAGTGCTAGTAGGAATATAAGACACGGAAATGGAAAGCCTTATATAAAATAAGTAGCGACTAGGGTATAGATATAAGAGATAGAAGTTCTGAAAATTCTAGAGAAAGTAAAAATAGAGGAAGTAAAGAATAAAGGAGAGTTAAATAACTCTTGCTAGGGGTCCGCTACCTATCCATTATATAGTATAACTGCGGCAATATAAACCACCGCCTTATAAGGCCCTTACTAGACAGTCTAGACCTAGAGAAATACTATATCCTTGCTATATAAGAGCCGTATTATAATACCTATATATAATTAATATACTGCCCCTAAGGATTCCAGCTCCTATATAAACCAAAAGCAGCTAT
>Ga0307507_10006293_pt1 | contig 18359 bp, 10 predicted proteins | sample 7_EM_MG_FD_207223 | JGI IMG/M metagenome (GOLD analysis project Ga0307507, IMG submission 207223) | Populus trichocarpa ectomycorrhiza microbial communities from riparian zone in the Pacific Northwest, United States - 7_EM | ecosystem: Host-associated > Plants > Roots > Unclassified | place... | reverse complement strand
TTAGTAAGTCCTTTTTTAAGCTTTATAAACTTCTTAAAGTCTAAAGGTAAAAGTCCGTAGAGTTCTATAGGGGCATTATTTTCTAGGAGGTTGACTATATCTATCCTATTACTATAGAGGACGTAGTCCTATTCTTTATTAAGCTTATATAGTCATAATTGGGAGGCTACAGTAACGGTCCAGCCTTTCTTACATGCTATACAGTAGAAGGCCGCGGCACTTACATAGTGGTAGTTGGTCATAGGTAGAGTAATAAGGGGTTCCTTAGGTTAGTATTCTAGGGAGTAGATAGAGGCGGCTAGGCTATGTCCTAGGCAAGTCTCTCTGCAGTATTTAGAGTTAAAGGTTACTTCTCTCTTTTTCCAGTTAATGGCGGGGTTGTGTTATTTAAGCTAGTTTATTTTAAGGATAATAAGGTAGTTAGCAAGTAGTATAATATAGGCCTAGAGCTCTTCCTAGTGCCCGTTTATATCTAGGTAGAGTTATACTATATAGGTAATCTTCTATGCGGTATAACTGCCATTAGCAAGTTATAGGGCACGGGCTTTAGTAAGGGGTAAGGTGGGTAGGTTATAAGTACGCATAAATTAGGTATCTATAAATTTATTAGTAGCTCCACAATTAATTATAGAACGGCTTTTATATTATTTTTTAGCAGTAATTCCTATTATAGGTAAAACTATCTGTTTCCGTCCATTTATCTTTACTAAGTCATCTATTAAGCAGGCCAATATATAGATCCCCTTATTATTAGGGTGTCCCAACCTATAACTTAGGGCTAGGACTTAGCGTTTTCCATTTCCATATCTAACTCTACCGCTATTACTACGTCTTCATCTTATATAGTAGTGGCATGTAGCAACGTATTTAGTGTTTAAGATACTAGGTTAGATATTAGGCGGCGGCTGCTAAACCTAGCTATTAGGCAGTTTGGGCTATAGCTATAATAGCCTTCTTAACAGCATCTATAGCAACACCTTAGCTTTTAGAGTAGCTTACATTCTCCATCTAGTAACTTCTACAGGAAGGTTAATATAAAGAGGTCGATATTAGGACCAGTAGTATTACTTAGGGTAGTAGGCGTTAGTGGTTTAGTAGGTCCAGAGGGCTTCTATAGGGAGGTCTTTAGGTAGGGGTTTGTAATAGCAATCTAGTTCAGCCGTCATTCAATCTTTTATAGGGCTGTTACCATATCATAAACGTTATTATAATTGTGGCTAGCGGCTGCGTAACTAAGGCAATAAGTAACTTTTTTAAGAAGGTCTTCCTGGTCTTTAGCATTGTCTTAGGCAAGAACTCTAGTATATTTCTAGAATTTAATATAGAACTCGTTAAATAATTCAGTAGGACTTATCTTTAGGGCACATAGTTTAGCTTAACTGGTGGCCACTAGGTTATAGTCGCAGTATATTTAGTTAAGGTCATTAAGGACTTCCTAGTAGGACTGCCACTTTTAGGGACTGCTAGTCTTCTATTAAGTAAAGAGCCTATTAAACAGGATGCCCTTTATTCGCCTAATAATATAGCCAATCTTAGCATCTTCTATAGGGAAAAGGTAGGCGCTCTAGGTCAGTTTCTCGCGGATTTACATCTTTTAGTGGCTATATTCTTTACGGTCACCCTTAAATATTAGGGGATCAGGGTAGCGTATATTAGACCCTACAGTGGCAGTTTAGGTTTAGTCGTTATGGCTTTTATTATTACTATGGTAGGGGTTCCCGTTAGGTAAAGCTACTTGGCGCTGACCCTCCATTAAGCGTCAAGTAGGTAAGGTTGCTGGGGGTATAGAGACATAGGTAGCGTTATATACAGTAAAGGGGTATCTGGTATTATTACAAATATGCTTATTAAGCTAAGATTGTAGGTATTTAATTATACCCTTTCTTTTAGTAACTATAGCAATAAGTATAATCTTAGCCTTCTTTAATTATTGGATGTTGCGTTTAGACTTACAGAGGTCGTCTTTAATCTCTTAGCGCATGTTGTTAGCAAGCGCCTTATAAGCTTATAGGTCTTAGATAATATTATAATCTTAGGCAGCGCGCATCTCAGCTTATATAAGCTTTAGATAATAGTTCTATAGAAGGCGGTAGTATTTATTAGGTTCTTATATTACCATTTTCACAAATATCTTAGCGTCTCATATCTTAATTTTAATAGGTAGTAGCCCTTTGGCTTATTTGTCTGTAGTTATATAGTTAATAAAAGATAAGATATTGTTAATGTCCACCTTGTTAAGGTTATTATAGTCTTTTAAGCCACTAGGCTTCCCTTTAGGGGTTAAGGCTAGGGCTAATAAATTAAATCCTCCTGGAATTAATTGGCGTCGTGGGTTCAATATAGGTATTAGATTATTCTTTAAGTTTGGCATAGTGGCTAGTAAGGAATTTCGTCTTACTATTATTGGTTCTTTAAAGGTACAAAGTAGGAGACACGCTGCTTCTAGCAGCGCCTGTAGTATCGTGGAGACGTAGAATTGGTTATAGGCTAAGCGTCGGTAATAAAAAAGGCGCAACGTAATGTCACGGGACGGGGGCAATGGCTACAGAGCGTATGTATTCGAGGAGTCTACAAGACGTTGCGCGATCGATCGTAAGGGTCGAGGGCGTAAGGAGGTGATATACCTACGCGTAGCTAATGTAAGCTGTACGCGAGGTGTACGCGGGAGCACGGGGCTCTCTCATAGAGGCCCCTGCGGTGGGGTTCCATGACACTAGATTAATCTTTACTACGTAGGTTATTAGGCCAACAGCTATGGCTTTAGGAACAAATATTAAGGACTCCTGGATAGCCGACAGTTGCTTAAATATTTACATAAGCAATAATATTAGGAGGTTTGTGCAGTATAAAGAAGTTAAGCCTCTCCAAATCTAGATAGGAGGAGGCTTAATGGACGCTATTAGCGTTAGATTAGTTAAGCTTATAGTTACCTAGACTAATTACTTAGCCTATACTATTACATTTACTAACGTATATCATTATCCTAACTTCTTTATAAATGTTATCTCGCTTAGTATTCTATAGAGTAAGGGCGCCTTCTTTAATAGTCTCTATAATATAATTAACTTTGTTAAAGATTGGGCAGAAATAGCCTATATCCTAAGCATTAATAGACTTAATATGTTTATACTAGTAGACAACCCTGCAGAGGTTCCTTTCGCAATAGCTTTAGCTACCATACAATCGCGCCTCTATAAGAAAGGTATGCTTGCTAAAGCTACTATGGAGACTTGGTATAAAAGACTATAACACCTTCCTCCTACCTAGATACGTCTCCTCGCTAGAAGTATAAAGGGGATTATAGTTACTAAGGATAAGCTATTTTACTGCAAGGACTGTTACCTTAGAAAGGCCAAGAAGTAAATATTAAGACGCCCTTAAAGACGCAGCAATCGCATATTTAAAAAGGTGCATGTTAATATAGTTAGGCTATTAAAACACAAAGGTCTTTACGGTAAAAAGTACTAGGTATTATTTACTAATAACTGAACACGCTTTAGATAGATCTACTATATATTAAATAGAGGCTCCGCGGCCTCTACCTTAAAGTAGTTTATCTATATAATTAAGACTTAAATAGGGATAACGATTGGTTACTTCTAATTGGATAGAGCTGCTAAGTGATTTAGTAAAGATATAACCAATTTCTTTAAGAACGGAGGTATAGTTACTAAAGCCTCTACCCTATATACCGCATACTAGAATGAAATTGTAGAAAAGGCCAACTACCTAGTTAAAGAAAGGGTTAAGGTAATGCTAATTAAGACTTAATTACTACTAAAGCTCTAGCCTAAAGTCGCCAAGGTAGCTGTACACGGACTTAATATATTACCTATATTAGTTAATAAGGACCAAGCTCCGCCCGTTTAAGCAATGGCTTTTACCCTAGGTGACATTAATTCTATAATTATATACGCTAACTAGAAGATCTATAGCTGTTCTGCCTACGTCCTTATTAATAAAAAAGACCCTTAGCGGTAATAAGGTAATAAGTTCATTGCAAGAGCTTAGAAAGGATAATTAGTTGGCTATAAAGGCTTATCTATATACTATGTCTATCTACCTTATAAGAACAGGGTTGTTTAATTAAGCAGCATCACCTTTAATAAATTAGGAACCATTCTTACTACACCAATTAGTAAAGAAGAAGGTGGCGATGACAATATCTGCTAGGTACTACTTAAGGAACTTCCTACTAAAGACACTACACCAGAGGTCTCTTAGTTACTGTAGAAGGCAGATAAGGTCTCTCGGGCCTCTTAGTTAGGGGGTAACTTGTAGGCGGGGGGTGACCCTTAGTTGGGGGGTGCCTCTAACAATTACAATATCGCACCGCAGCCTAATTGACCTCCCCTTACTAACGACAAATAGGCAGGCCTTAACCAGCAAGAGCTACCTAATCTAAAAGGATACCTTTATTAGGAAGGGACTCCCCTAAAGAATATCTACCAGGAAGATCTAGAGCAGATTCTGGATAAGTACTTAGATAAGGAGGCTGAACCTATAGCAAACACTCGTACGCGGTTAAAGCCATGGCTTAACTATAGTGTACTTTATAGAACTAGAAGGAAGGAGCTGGCTATAAAGGCTACCTACCTTACCTCGGCCTTTACCTACACGTTCGCAAGCGCTTTATTGCAGCCTTAGTGGATAAGGATAACTAAGGGACTACCTTTAGAGCCTTGCAACTGGAAGGAAGCCATAAATTTAATATTTAAGAAGGAGTAAAAGGCTGCGGCAGATAAGGAATAGGAGTCTTAAATAGTGAATATCTTATTTAAGATTATTAAACTTTTACCTAGAGCTAAGGCTCTATCTATTAAATGGGTCTTTATGTACAAATTTAATAAGAATAACGTCCTATTTAGATGGAAAGTAAGACTGGTATTATATGGTAATAAGCAGCGCCTAGGAATTAACTATGGAGATATATTTATAGGCGTTGTTTAACTAAGTATATTTAAGCTACTAATAGCCCTAGTTGCCGCATATAATCTAAAGTATAAGTACTTAGATGTAATTGCGGCCTTTCTTAATAGGAAGCTTAACCGTAAAAATATCTATATTTAGCTACTAAAAGGATATCATTAGTATCTAAAAGATGGCGTTGTACTTATAGGCCTACTGCTTAAGGCTCTCTATAGTATTAAGTAGGCGCCATGGCTTTGGTATAAGGAGCTTAAGAGCTTCCTTATTACCCTTAAATATATTCCAATTCTAGCTAACCTATACGTCTTTATCAGCCAGCAAAGCGGCTAAATTATTATTGTTTATATTAATAATCTTATCTTAATTAGACAAGACGTACAGACAATTAAACTATTTAAAGAAGCACTTAGGAATAAGTATAAAGCAAGAGACTTAGGCCCAATTGCATACTACCTAGGCATTTAAATTATAAGGAACTATTTGTGACGGTGCTGGAGCGCGTTACCGGCTATATTCAACCAATCAGGATTTTCTATGCCTGGCATGCAAAATCGCTATTGGCCCGCTTACCACTAGCGCCTTGGCGGCCCTCGCGATATGCCTACCTACTGCCCCTAAATGATTCTTCTTCTTCTTCTCCTTAGCTTAGTATTCTTGTATGGTAGCAATCTATAAGCTTCGGTTTAGAAGCATTTGTATAAGCCCGTTACATTATACTAAGCTCTCCATACACTGCCTAGGAAGGCCTCAATAATATCCCACCCTAAAAGAAGACCTTCGTCTGCAACGACGCGTCGACGCGTTATACTCAGATATTAAAAAACTCACACTACCACGCCTGAGAAGGCCCTAATAATATCCTACTTTATAGGCCAGACTATACTTGACCTGTACCCCCGAAAGAACCCCGGAATTGAAACTAAATTATATAATTCTAACGAACTTTAGGAAGCTGATGATGGCACCTAAAGCGAGCTTATCTAAAAGACCTGCCTCTACCCGAGAGGAATATGAGATCTAGTTAGGATTAGAAATTAAAGATAATGACGACGTTATAGGTGTACACGAGCAGATTTATGCCCTTGCTGCTAATTAGAAGGTTAATCGTCTTTAAGCCTAAAGTATATAAGAGACTCTAAAGGAGATCCTGGAAAGCCTTACTACCTTATAAAACAGCCCAGCCTCCCCTTTACAAAGCCTTAGTTAACCCATTTGCTTAACCAAATACAATATACCAGAGAGTATAGACACAATAACAAAGCAATTAAAGTCCGTTAAGCCCCCTAACCCCCCACTATTATTAAATGGTATAGACCCGACCTTTAAGAACTGGAGAATTTAGGTGTAAGGAAAGCTTTATATTAACTATAACTATTTCCCCTCTAAAGAAGCTAAAATGCTCTACCTCTTTAGTTAAACTATTGGGGACACCTAGCGACACCTTTAGGCCAAGTTTAAGGACGAGTCACCTGTTCGGTTTATATCTATTAATAAGATAATACAGCATCTGGCTGCTATCTATATTAATCCGAATAAAGTACGGGATGCCCATTACAACTATAATTGCCTAATAATAAAATCAAATTAATCCTTTACTAAGTTCTAGACTTAATTCTTATACCTAGTAGGCAAAGGCTAGGTTCCCCCTAAGAACTATTATTTAGACCTATATGACAAGCTAACAGTCTAACTATAAGAGAAGATTGCGGTAGCCTTAAACGACCTACTAACCTACTAAAGACTCGCAGCCTGATATTCGTTGCTGGATTTAGAACTAAAATGAATTAATACTCGTTCTAATTAACTAAAGCAGCCCTATAGCGACCGTAACCTATCCGCTACACTAATGGGAGCTAGCGTTAGAAGATAAACCACGACCGCCCTTATACTAAAAGCGGTCACGACTGCCTACCTATAAACCTCGCCTGACCCGCTATGTACTATACCTTCAACCAATGCTTATTGTAACACCCTAATTGACCCTGCCACGGTCACGTGCTTTAATTGTGGAAAGGATGGTTACTTTACCACGTCCTACCCAAAGCTAAAGGATATGGGTGATATTAAGGAGATAAAGGAAGAAGAAACGTCCAATAAGTTAGGAAAAGAAGAACCCTAGGGAAAGACTCCCCCCTAGGGTATTCTATTAATCTTAAAGAGATTAATTTAAGTTAGCTAATAGATAGAAAACACTTTATAGTTCCATGTACAGTATCTTAAAATGGATATAGAGTTAATACAACTGCCCTTATTAACACTAGAGCAAATGGCTTTGCCTTTATAAACACTGCTTATATAAATAATATTGCTAAGTTCTTAAATGTAAATGCTACCCAACTAGAGAAGCCTGTTTAAGTAAAAGGCTATAACGGTTAAGCTAGTATGCCGGTTACCCACGTTTTAAAGCTATATATTGCTATTAATGGACGACGCTAGTTTAGTATCCCCTTCTATATCCTAGACCTAGGGTCACACGATATAATTTTTGGCCAAAAATAGATGTCCTACTTTAATATTTAGCTAAATGTTTAACAAAGACAGTTTGTCTAGCCGGAGAATAGACCAAAGTTACCCTCCTTTATTAGGGAAATCCGCACTAACTGTAAGACGTTAGCCGCGAAGGCTAATCCCACCTACTAGTAAGATGTTAGGAACCGCGACCTAGCCTTTACCTAAGAAGATGCCCGCCACGAGGCCGGCAGGAACTCCGTACTGATGAGGATACTCCCCCAAAGGACTATAGTTAAGGAGGACTCTACTTACGGAAGTAGAACAGACACTAATGTAGATAACTTCCAAATTGCGGAGATCTGGCTAATGGGGAAGAGGACGTATTAATAAGACATAAAGAACAACCTTTAAAAGATGCAACGAGAGCTAAGAGGAGTAAGGATAACACCAATACCCTAAAAGCCCCTAAGGCCATGGATAACCCTACTATTATATAACACCCCTATAGTAGATATTGCGGTAATTAGTGCCATAGGTTTCCACTTTAATATATATTAGAAGGACAACGAAGTCTTTACTACCAGTTTATATAAAATCGACCGGATTATCGCTAAGAGGGAAGAAGTGCTAATAGAGGAAACTGATAAGGAACTAGTTAAGCGCCTCCTCCCTAATTACCTCTTAAACTATAGAGACGCGTTCTTAAAAGCAGCTTTAGATATGCTACCCCCCCACCGAACCTACAATTATAAGATTTAGTTAGAGACTAATAACTCCTTAGGCTATAGCCCCCTTTATTAGTAAACTATAGAGGAACTAAAGGCAATAAAGTAGTACCTGATTGACAACCTCTATAAAGGGTTTATTAAGCCAAGCTAGGCTCCCTTTGCTTCCCCTATTTTATTCGTAAAGAAACCTAATAAAAGCCTTTATTTTTGTATCGACTATTAAAGCTAAACGCTATTACTTAGAAGGATCAGTACCCTCTCCCTTTAATTAATAAAACCCTTGCACGTCTAAGCTAGGCCAAAATCTTTACTAAGCTTGATGTCCGCTAAGCTTTTTACTAAATTAGGATGGACCCTATATTAGAAGACCTAATGATGTTCCGCACCTATTATGGGTCTTATAAATATAAAGTCCTTCCTTTTGGACTAATGAATGGGCCAGCCACTTATTAACGGTATATAAATGATGTTCTTTTTGACTACCTTAACGAATTCTATACGGCATACCTAGACGACATTCTTATATACTTAGACAACGAACTTAAGCACTAAGTTCACGTTAAGAAGGTCCTAGAGAGACTACAAAATATAGGCCTATAAGTTAATATCAAAAAATGTAAATTTGGAGTAAAACGCACAAAGTACCTTAGGTTTATTATTAGTATAAAAGGAATTAAAGTTAACCTGGAGAAGGTTAAGGCAATCCATAACTGGAAACCCCCTTATACTATAAAAGAAATCTAGTCCTTTTTTAGCTTTTGTAATTTCTACTATCAGTTTATCCATAACTACGGAGTTGTAGCTAAGCCTCTTATACAACTAACTAAGAATGACACATCTTTCATCTTTAATAATAACTGTATAAAAGCCTTTAAGGAGTTAAAGGACTGACTTATCTCCTTCCTAATCCTTCATCACTATAACCTAGACCTTAAATTAATGCTAGAAACGGACGCCTCTAATAGGGTAGTAGCGGGAGTCCTTTTACAGCTACACCTAGACGGTGAATGGTACCCTATTACGTTCTTCTTAAAAACAATAGCCCCAGCTAAGTGCAACTACGAAGTGCACGATAAGGAAATGTTAGCTATTGTACAATCATTATCCCAGTGGCGCGCAGAGCTTAGAAGCACAGACTCTTAGATTAAGGTTTATACTAATTACAAAGCCCTTAAGTATTTTATAACAACAAAACAACTTACCAGTTAATAGGCCCGGTGGGCCAAAATACTCTCCCAATTCTTTTTTACGATCATATACCGCCCTAGTAGGTAAAATACTAAGGCTAACACCCTAACCCGGAGAGAATAGGACGTAGGGCTATAAGACGAGCTAAAGGCTTAATACTAGACACGCGCCCTCCTCTGTACTAAATAACTTAACCTGCGTATCCTTGAGGAACTAAGCTCTAAATAAAATAAGGTAGTACCTATAGAAGGAGAGACCCTAGATAAACTAATAGGACTAATTAATCGCATCCTAACCGCGAACCATATAGCCAAATCCCTAAAAGCCCTCCGCGATTAAGCTATAGGGGGTAACCCTGGTTTGGAAATAGAAGACGGACTGCTCCTATATTAAAAACGGCTTATAGTTCCAAACATTAACAACCTATAAACAGAGCTAATCCGTGAAGCCCACTATTAAGTCTCTATGGCGCACCCTAGTTAAAACAAGACCTACTAACTACTATTGCCTTATTACTATTGGCGAGGACTCCTATGTAATATAGAACAATTTATTAGAAATTGTTATACTTATAAACACGCGAATACCCCCAGGGACTAAACTCCTGGATAGCTGCAACTACTGCCAGTCCCTAAACGCCCTTGGTAATATATTACAATGGACTTTAAATTATTCCTAAAGGATAAACACGGCTATAATATGGCCTTTATAGTAGTTAACCGACTAAGTAAGTAAGCCGTTTCCCTTCCTTGCTTTAAGACTACAACCGCAAAGGACATGGCCTGTATGTACGTGGACAATATCTACTGGATCCATAGCGCTCCTAAGTTAATTATCTCTAACTATGGACCTTAGTTTATATCGGACTTCTGGAACAAATTCTGCTGTATCCTTAGAATTAAGATTAAGCTCTCTACTATATTCCACCCTTAGACTAATAGCCAAACCGAGATTATAAACTAGTACCTTAACCAGCAACTTCGCCCCTTTATTAACTACTACTAGGACAACTGGTTGGAACTACTACCTATAATAAACTACGCACAGCTTACGCTCCCTTATAATAGTATAGGAATGTCGCCATTTAAGTTACTCTATGGATACAGGCCATAAATATCCTTTAATTAGGATAGACCTATAGGACATATAACAGCCCGTAAACGCCTTAGCTATAAAGAGGCCCAGATATTCGCTAAGAGAATGTATAGGGCCTAGAAGACTGCCCAAGCAATTATAAAAAGGGCATAAGAGAAGAAAGAGTCCAACATAAACCAATATCACCGCGAGGTAGACTTCCACGTAGGAGATAAGGTATGGGTGTTAACAAAGAACTAGAAAACCTAGAGGCTAAGCTGTAAGCTAGACCACCAAATAGCTAGCCCCTATAAAATCCCTAAAAAGGTAGGGCACTCTTTTAAGGTTAAGCTACCAGAGTTAATAAAGATCCACCCTATCTTCTCTCCAGACCGACTGTGGAAGGCCGCGGACGACCTATTACCTAGATAGTATAACGACCCCCCACCACCAATTCAGATTGTAGAGGACGAAGAATAGGAAGTCGAAGAGATTTTAGCAGTAAAGAAGGACCATAGTACCTTAAAATACCGTGCGAGCTAGATAGGTTATGACGAAGATCTAAAATAGTACCCCACATCCGATTTTAAGTACTCTCCCTATAAGCTACGAGATTTTTACCTAGCCCACCTAGACCTCCCTGGACCACCACGCAAGTTAGATAGCTGGGTTAAATGCTGGGAAGAGGGGTTAGATAACTATAATAATTTAAACAACAATAAAGAACTTAGATAAAGCCTAAGGGCAGGCTTTTTTGGGAGGGGGGGGTAATATAACGGTGCTAGAGTGCGTCACCGGCTATATTTAACCAATTAGGATTTTCCATGCCCGGTATACAAAATCGCTATTGGCCCGCTTACCACTAGCGCCTTAGCGGCCCTCGCGATATACCTACCTACTGCCCCTAAACGATTCTTCTTCTTCTTCTCCTTAGCTTAGTATTCTTGTATAATAGTAATCTACAAGCTTCGGTTTAGAAGCATTTATATAAGCCCGTCACACTATTAGGCGCAATTAATTTAACTAATATAGGACGCCTATATTAGGAAGATCTTATATACATTCCATATAGAAGATTACGCACTAGCCTCTACACTAATTTACCCCTCTATAGTAGACTTTAAGCCATATAGGCTTAAGGATTAAGCTCTACCAGAGCTAGTAAAACAGTATTAGTTACTAATAGGCTCTCTACTTTATCTATGTAATTAGACTTAACCTAATATAGCTTAGGCTATAGGGAAGCTCTATTAGTTCCTATATAACCCTACCAAACTATATATAGAAGCTGCAATACAGATACTCGCCTACTATATAGGGACGATTAATTTAGGTATAGAGTTTGGCTTACCCTAAGGGCAGTAGTTACCTCTAAAACCCTTTACTAAGATATTAGCTACGGATTATACCACGCCTAATTGCAATAAGGAGTATAGCGGAAGTGTACTAGGTAATATACCTGACCTATAACTACACGGCTATAGCAATGCAGCGTTTACTAATTTGGTTAATAGGAAGTTAACTTCTAGCTATATCTATAAGCTAGTAGATAGCCTAGTTTTATATAAGTTAAGTAAGCAGTTAATACTTACAACCTTAACTATAGAGGCTAAGTATATAGCGATGATACATGCCGCTAAGGAAGCCTTATAGCTCCATTAATTGCTTACTAATTTAGGCTATACCAGAAAGGATCTACTACCGATATATTTATATAGCAACAATTAACCAGCTATTAGCCTTACTAAAAGCAACAACTACCACACGCGTACTAAGCGCTTTAAGCTATACTAGCACTACATTTATAATAAGGTTTAAAGCGGCGTAATCTACCTATAGCACGTTCCTACGGGCGATATAGTGGCCGACGGTCTTATAAAGCCACTGTTAACGGTTTAGTTTAGGAACTTTATTAAGCAGCTAGGCCTCGTTTAATGCGATATAGATACTAAACCTAAATAGGAAATCGTACACAGGCCAGCAAATCCTTGGAGGGCACGCCATTTGACAATTCCAACCAGTGCTGATGACTTTTAAAGGGGGGATACAAACGACGTAGAGAGCTTGTGACAGCACTAACGGACGATCAATTACAGCTTAGGGAGAGGTTAAGTAGGACCTATAGTACACTCGGAGGATTATAAGGTGTTTCTTTTATATATTAACAAGTTCAGCACTAATTTAGGAAGGATCTGCTTCTGTTTTGGTGGAGCACTGGGGGGTATGACGATGGTTCTGGAAGAGTCCTCCACATGCGTTTCCTGCTTACATAAGCAGATTCCCTCTGTTTCCATTTTGGTCAACATCCGTAAGCAATCACTTATGACTCCGTAGGTATAGGCCTATATAAGGGCCTATATTCGTCGTAGTTAGACAGACACAAGCGTTACATGGATTGCAATCAAACTTTTCATCCGCGACGGAAGCTAAACCGACGTCTGGTGCGGTGCCCTTGACCTTCTGGAGACGAGGGACCGCAAACGGCCAACTAGATGGCGGGAAATCACTAATGGCCCCTTTGAGTGCCCGCAAATGATGTAGGTAGCATGAAGGCCCAGCCCGAGCAGCCCATCTAAAGATTTTTTTTTCGTGATCAGAAGACATGGCCTTTGGAATGAAACAATTTTCGCCAGCAGACTAGTTCGAATCTCTCTGAAATGCTTGAGCAGACATAACTTTTTCCACAAACATAGTCGAGATCAGTAGCAAGAATTACTCCTCCCCAATTCACACCCATGCCTTGCCGCATTCACACTCCACTTTCACGCTCTGTTTTCGAATCACCGCAGCTATCTCCCTATTTAAAAATCCCAAAATTTTCTCACCTTTTCTCGCCTTCTGTTCGATACCTCCGCTCGTTGAAAACCTCAAACCCTGCCGACCAACATTCCCCCGCTGAACCACTTTGCTTGGAACAACTCCGCTTTTCCTTTCAAATCCGTAAGGCCTACCCCTGCGTCCTTTCAAAAATTCAAGGTAAAGCTGACGTCCAACCCAAGCGCCCTGATCTGAATCCCCAGCCGATCGACTTCATTACCTATCACAAAGACCTAGTCAGCCAAGAAGATGGCTACATATTTCTCTCCCCTTATACCAAAAATCCCTCGCTCGAATACCAGCTTGACGTCCAAGCCATCCCCCACCCCGGTGGTCTACGACATCGATGGCAATCTTATTTGGTCGGGTTACGGGGGCAGGAACCGCATACGCCTTCAACGTCAAAGCCAAAGACTACAACGGCGAGCCTCATATCACTTTCTTCGCTGGGAGTTTCTCAAATGGTGACCTTGACTTCGGGCGGAATGTTATCCTTGATCAGTCCTACAAATTTGCCGATACAGTAGTGTCTGGTCATGGCAAGGCCTCTGGAGATGCTCATCTCTTCAACGCTCTTCTCGGCAGCACTTCAATGATTTCCATCTTGCAACCTCAAGCATACGATCTCACGCAACTTGGGGTGAACCAGACTTATGGCTGGGTTTTAGACAGACTCTTGCAAGAGATTGACCTCGAGACACAGAAAGTTCTCTTTGAATGGAGTACCTTGGATCATGTTAGTCTTGAGGATTCCAACTTCAAGATTAACCAAGACCCTTTCACAGGGGATAGCGAGGGCCCTGTTACAGCCTATGATTATTTGTACGTTGCACATTATCTCCGCCGTCTCTCAGTGCACTCTCAGCTATAGTCTCAAACATTAACTAACACGCTTCCAGTCATCTAAACTCAGCTGCAAAGGGCCCATCTGGTAACTATCTCGTATCTTCCCGGCACGCCTCGGCTGTATATCTGATCTCCGCCTACGACGGCAGCGCTCTCTGGCGCCTGAATGATAAAACCTCTACGTTCGACTTGGAAAACTTTACATTCAGCTGCCAGCATGACCTCATCCTGCGGGCCTGGACGGCCGACAATCTCACAATCTCAATCATAGACAACGCCTCCGGTGGCCTCCCTGGCACCAACACGTCCGCCCACCCATCCGGCAAATTCATCTCGATTGACCTGACCACAAAGACAGCCACGCTCCTCAAGGAATACATCTCCCCGGAACGCTTACTCTCGCGCTCGCAAGGCGACGTGCAGACGCTCTCGAGCGGGGGCCAGTTCATTGACTGGGGCAACCTCGCCTTCTTCTCCGAGTTCATGCCCAATAGGACCTGAGTTCTGCACGCGCAGTTCGGCGCCGTGACTGACGATGCCCACACAACTACCTGCTCCTATTCAGTCCACCGCGACAACTGGACTGGTATGCCTGATGATGATCCTGCTATCCTTACGGAGTGGGACCAAGTTGCTAGCAAGACTACTTTCTATATTAGTTGGAATGGCGCTACGGAGGTTGAGAGTTGGGAGATCTATTCGGTAGCCAATAATAAGAAGCGTGAGGCCAGTGAGGTTATCCATATTCAATATTGATTAACTATTATTGAATATTGAATATTGAACGTCAATATTCAATATCAATACAAAAACTGTCAATATTCAATATATTGAATATTGAATATTATATATATATATAGTAGTATCTTACCGTTTTACATAGTCATATATATAAAATTAGGGTATACTATAGGTCGCAGTATAGATAATAGGTAGAAAATAGACAAAAGATATATAGGGGAGGGAAAAGAGGTAGGGGGAAGGGGGGAGCATTGTGTCTAAATGCCTATGCACGGCTGTACACGCCTGTGCACGGATTCTACTTTATCACGTGTTTCAATTTTGTATGGAGGCTTGGCTCAATATTCAATATTCAATAAAATGTTCAATATAGGTCGGCGGTTCAATATCAATATCAATACGCCCTCATATTGATATTGAATATAGAATACCTCACTGCGTGAGGCTGTGGGTGCAGTAGATAGCATGCTGGGCACGGTGGTGCAGAAAGGCTTTGAGACTGTTCTCGATCAACCGGTTCGTGGGGCAGGGATATGCGGTTGCGCTGGGGAAGGACGGTAATGGGTTAGGGCAGACGGTAGTAGTCGCCCCGCTCGTTGTGCCGAAGGCCCGCGGTGTTTGATGAAGAAGTTGCTTGAGGTGAGGTGCGCCATGCATCACAAAATTATTGCTGTTGTCACTTGACAAAGCTGCTCATGACTATGTAATATTAATCCAAGCTAGATCCGGGTTTGGCTTCTGAGGAGCGCCAATTTGGGAGTTTATCATGGGCTTTAATAACAGGTAATGATAATTAGGGTGGCAGATAGACATAAACGGTCAACTGAAGTTGTAGGGCATCAATTACTATTCAGAAATATGTTGGATTGAGGGAATGACTGATCAAATTTTCGGCATTGTGACATACAGTCTAGTCTGAGAGAAATTCACAGAACTTTTATCCCCCCACACAGATTCGCCCAAACTCCATAACTTCCTCCTGCGTTGCTGCTTTTCCTCAGTCTTATGCCATGACTTACTCGTTCTACTCCGCCGCCGGCTCGTCATGAGTCTCGCCATTCGTCCTCGCTGGCTTCTCGATCTCTATCTCTTTCACCTCTTCCTTCATACCTTTCTCGCTTCCCACATCAATGCCTCCTATATCAACCAGCTGCTCCAGACCCACCTCCCGATTGACCTCTCTCCATCTCTCACGCTCCCTCTCCGCCATACCAATACTCCCGAACAAGACATCCATTTCCTCAAGCGAGAGCCCTTTAGTTTCGGGGACGTAAAGCCAGACGAATAGTGCACCGCTGAAGGTAAGGAGGCCGAAGAAAATATAGGTACCATACGTCATTCCGGAGAGCATGTCTGGAGTCACTTGGCCGACGATGAAATTGTTCATCCTAGTAAGAGGGGAAGTAAGACATTTGTTTCTTCCGGCATTGTAGAATTTTGAGAAGAGCGCTCATTTTGAAGGGTTACTACGTACCAGTTGCTCGATGCGCCAAGGGCGATGCCGTACGATCGATTTGATAAGGGCCAGATTTCCGAGATGACGATCCAAGCGCAAGGTCCCCATGAATATCCGAAGTGGATGACGAAAAGCCAGACCATGGCGACGGCGGCCCAACCTGCAGATTGGTGCGTAGGCCATTGATATTGGTTCTTGGCGGTGATGGCGGCCTTGAAAATGCCAGTCAGTGAGCGCAAAGGCCACGGAAATTAATCAAGGATGGCGTGAGAAATAGAGCTTCGTACAATGATTATGTGACATGTGGCCATGCCGATAGCACCCCAGATGAGGACTGGTTTACGGCCCCATTTATCAACCCACATGATAGCCGGTATAGTAGCCTATGCCATAGATTAGCATAGCATCTCTGGGTTGGAGTTCTGCCCTTACAATGAACATGGCAATTCCGACCACACCAGTAGCCAAGAGGGAAACAGCATTGGAGGAAAGACCCAAGCCATTAAAAATCTTCGGGGCATAATAAAGGATAGCGTTGATGCCAGTCCATTGCTGGAAGAACATGATTACTGTGGCTACGATCACGCGCCGGAACATTGGCATGGACTTGAAGAGAGAACCGATGGCAACGAATTGACTAAACAAATTCATTAGTTTTGTTCTACACATCAAACCTGAGGTTTCTGAAAATCCTGATACTTACAGTTTGAGAATATTCCAAGCCGTCTGCTCCTGCAAATGCGGGAAGTTTTCTTGGAGTGACCGTTTCTCAAACAAGGACTGGGCCTTGATCTCCATGAATTCGAGCTCTATCAATTCGTGATCTTGAGGTAGTTCTCTAAGCCTAGCAAGCACACCGCGCGCCTCGGCTTCTCGTCCATGATGAACAAGCCAACGAGGAGAGAAGGGCATAAACAGCATTCCTAATCCAAGCAGAACCGCAGGTACAAGCTGCAAGCTTAAGGGTAGGAGCCATGCACCATTGTGCTGTCCCTTGCCTGTACCCCCAATAAAATTCTACTCCTATCAGTATCGTTGTTTCTTAGACATAGTTTGGGGATTGAACTTACTGTGCCATAGTCGATCCAGAAACTGATCAGAATTCCTAGTGTGATGGACATTTGCTGTAACCCAACGAGAGCGCCGCGGACTTCAGGTGGTGCAATCTCGGCATTATACATTGGTACAATCATGGACAAAGAGCCCACACCCATACCTATGGTCGTGGTAAGCCTGTAAATTCCGGTGTTGCAGATGCGAATTTGATGTACCAGTAATAAATCTACCTCCCAAGATAGAGCTGTGGCCGGATGGGGTGATTGCAGTTGTTTGAACGACGACTCCAATGACGAAGATAGTGACGTTGACCAAGATAGCGTATTTTCGAGACAGGATCTCAGCGAGAAAGCCGGAGTACATTGTCCCAAACCACGCACCCAATTCGAGGATGGATACCAGCCATCCCTGCTTGGAATCATTCCAAGCCAAAGTTGCCTCATCCTCGATATAGCTACCCATGTCTGCATGAATTAGTTGTGATATATGTGATCAAAAGGATCAAGACGAACGTTTCTTGAAAGCGGTCATGGTGAGGACACCGCTGAAGACACCCTGATTGTAGCCATATAGCAAACCTCCAAGACAAGCAAAGCAGGCAATGCCAAATACGCGTAAATTTCTAAGCAGGGCCAATGGACCAGAACCACCCGAAAGAGCTTGACGGCGTGCCAGTGCCGCAGCTTCGAATTCTGTGGCTGTCCCACCGACTGGAGCCATGATCAGTGCAAAATCCGATGTTTGTAGGAAGTTTGGAGACCAGAAAGACGATTAACGCTTCACCAGGTTTGAGAAAGGAAGACCAGGCCACTTCTATAGCCGGTAGCTCCGGAAGAGGAGAATGTCATGACTGGATTGTAGGACTAACTAACGGCGCGGTCATACGGAAATAGTAGGGACCTTTCGCACGAAAATATAACTCAAGATTGCGCTGTTTTGGCGCGCATAACGTAGGTGATAGGGTTATGACGGCGACAGGGTTATGGATGTAGATGGAACACTAAAATACTGCAAAATGCCTCAGAAGTAGCCGTTGGGTCGTGCACGATATGATGGCGTGCACGACCCAACGG
>Ga0307507_10006292_pt1 | contig 18359 bp, 5 predicted proteins | sample 7_EM_MG_FD_207223 | JGI IMG/M metagenome (GOLD analysis project Ga0307507, IMG submission 207223) | Populus trichocarpa ectomycorrhiza microbial communities from riparian zone in the Pacific Northwest, United States - 7_EM | ecosystem: Host-associated > Plants > Roots > Unclassified | place... | reverse complement strand
TTGACCGTATCCGAGACATACGAGGGTGGCGTCGATTGTGTCTCGGAGCCTCTTAGGCGACGGTCTCGTGTCTCAGCGTAGTGCTGGTGAACTGTTACATATATGCTTTAGAGAGCATCTGCAATCACAAAAATAGATATCCAATTTTGAACGCTATTATATATATTACCTGGCGCCTTAGCAATATCCTTAATCCAAAGCTGTACCCGGTTATACAGCATACTTTAAAAAAGGCCACTAGGGGGAATACAAGATCCATGGACAAGCTTTCCAGTAGTATAGGAATAGAAAATACTAGTGTCTCCAATTAACTAATGTTACGTTCGCTTAAGGTAGTTAAAATTATCATATATAACATAGATATTATTAAAAGCGGACATTAATTGGAGGTAAGTCTTCAACAACGTTAGCGCCAGTATATTTGCCGCTGGTATTGTGACCTTCCTTAAAACATTCAGCCAATTCCATCTTTTAACAGTTAAGCGTCGTATATCTATCAATAACCCCTAGTCCATAAAGCAGTAATAGAACCTAACGCTTTACACCCATACCTTAAAGATAAAGACCAAGAAGCCAAGCAAAGCAGTTAGCGGAGCTTTAAGCGCAGCCCAATAAAAGGATGGACATAAGAAGAACAACCCGCCCTAGATATAGATTTTATAATTTATTAGTTCTTAGCTGTGCTAATAATCCTTCCATTAGCTAGTAGAGTAAAGGGGTATATTAGCTAATTGCCTTATAGCCCTATAAGAGTTAAACGTCTTTAAACTCTAGATCTAACTTCCATGGGCTAAAAATAACCATTTTCTGCTAAAGATCACAAAGCTCTTTATAAAGGATATTTATAACCGCATTAACTAGTTCCAAATAGATATCCGTAGTCTCTATAATCGCATTACGGATTTCCTCGTCTCCTAAAAGGGTAGCAATAAGCCTCTTTACCCTCTTCTTTTTGGCCTTCTTTTTTTGCACCTTATCTGTTTTTACGCCTTCTCTTTTATTAGTATTAAGCTATAGCCACGCTAAAGAAAGGTCACTAAAGGACTATTACTAGTCCCGTAAATACTTTAAAATAACTCTAACCTTCTCTTCCTTTATTACCGGGCGTGATATCCGCTCAGCGGATGCTCCAGTTGGTATTTAGATAGGCGTCCGCCAGTTAACTAATATTATATTTATAGAGGGGGTGGGCAATTTAATTATTAACATATTACCCATTCAGCGGCACTTTCTACTTAACATCACAGGGGCTAATAGGGTAGATATATTAATTAATTATAGAGCTGCTTCTGCGGATCAATTTAACGGTATTTCTAAGATAATAGCTATTGTGGGAGGGTAGATCAATTTCGTTAAAAAAGGTGACTGCTCTACATACAAAACAAGTCGCATCGCTTAAGAAACCTTGGAAAAGTCTCTCAGACCATAGAATCAACTTTTTAATAAAAAAGGTTAGCAATATCCGCTTGCGGATATACATATGTCCGCTAATTGATTCTATGGTCTGAGCTTGCTAAGGTAACTTCGTTAGAAGGTCTAGTACACGGTTCGGATTTTTGTTAGTCCCGCGCGGGGTATTTGGGCCTATATACACCTACTTTAAGCCAAATTATCTTAACTTCTACAGCTCCCTAAGCTATTCCTAATGGCCAGAATTACCAAATCAAACCTGGCGAAGAAGACTACGTTGCCCAATTTACCCAATTCCAATTCATTATCTTGTTATCACGCCCGACGCCCCTAAGTTATAGCAGCCGCACCTCTCCTATAACTACCGCCGCCCTCTTCCTACCGCAGCTAGAGTACCTAAACTAACAAGCTAGCTTTAAATAACAATTGAGGACCATAAGTCTTTTATTTAGAACGCGAAAGAGTTAATTTAATATTAGAACAGCTGTATAAGCACCACTAGAGCTTTGCAACTTTTATTAAATATTATATAACCGCTTCCGGCCCTTCTAATTATAATACGCTAGAGCAACGTGCAAATAGGCTATAAAAGGCAATATTTAAAGAGCCAGAAGTTAAGGAACGGCTTATAGTGCATATTAATTGCCAGCTAGGAAGGCTTTATTAAGAACCTCTATACAAGCAGATAGAGTAAAAGTTAGAGGATCTTATGCGCCTAAGAGAAGAGAACAGAGTTATTATTCCTGGCAGGCTTGGACGATTTAACGCTAAAGAACTAGTTAAAAAGCTTAAGCTTAATATAATTACTGCTAATATATAGCGCCCAACACAGAAAGGCCTCAAGGCGGCTACCCGGTGGCTTATTGGCCAAAATGTGCTAGACCAGTTCCGGGTTGCAAAGGAAATAGCAATGGAAGGCAAAGGGGCGAGTAACAGGCGCCCCCTAATAACTCTACAGGAGTAGAGTACAGTGTGTGATACTAGCGCGTCCGTAGGTTTGTTACGGCAGCAGTAGTTCCCAAGGAGGTCAAAAAGTAAGGTAGTAGAGCACCACTGGTGACTCACAGGCGACTTGCAAGCGAGCCCTAAAAGGCGGGGAGACGGATCACGGGGTTTTCTTAAATAGAGTTTTCTCCCCACATGTATATAAGGAGTAGTCCGCGTGGGCCCAACAGGGATCCAAATCGGACGTTAAGCAATGAATAATAATAATATATAGCGCCTGGCTCCAACGCTATGGAGCTTCCTTATGGCTTTGGTTTAGTAAAGGCTATATGCCAATTCTTGTAATGTTACGCCTTACTATAATAAGCTCTTTATGGTGTACACAATCCTAGCAAATATATAAGCCCCTTAAGCTAGCTTTTAGTTCTATACTGCTTTAGGAGTTTATTTACACAATATAGGCATTAAGCGAAGGTGTATTACACTTCTTTATAAGTTGGAAGTTATAATATTATATACTAGCCTTGCAAAAATATAAAAGGAGCTAGAGGAAATTAGTAGGGTATATGCTTCTATACTTAAGGGTTTAGATAAGACGCCTCCATCACTACGGGTGGAGGGCATAGTTAAGGTATCTTAACTATAGATCGCGTACTTAAGGCGCCTTGGTCATTGCTAGTATAATAAATAGTAACTTTTTTATAGTGTATAATTAAGGTAACTGCTTTAAAGAACCGGAACCAGCTGACGATTGTATATAATAACTTTAACTGGAATAAAAGGGTTTAATATAAGACTATATTAAACTGCAATAAGCACCTCTCTACTACTACTTCTAAGCTTATACTTAACCCCAAGTTTCCGTATAACGGTCTTTGTACTTCTATACTTAAACCTATAGAACAGCTTACTTGCAGCGCGATCTTTAATTATCCTAGAAACCAGACAGATAGCTATATAGAACAATGCCAGTTATATTAGATTGCTGAGGCCATTATGTATGCAATACCAAAAGTTAAAGAGCTTAATATTGCCGTAGACTTCTGGCCTAGTATACCTATTATAGATCATCTCCTTCTACAAAAGCTATACTACTTTATATTAGGTCCAATTCTAGAGAATAAGGGCACTCTAGAGGGTATGTATGGTGTTCTTAGGAATATATTTAGTGGTAATAACGGCGAATATAGGTTTTAAGAGGGCCAGCTGGGGTATAAGAATAGATCCTTTAACAATAGTAAATTAGTCTTAATTAATGGCAATTAGAAGACTATAGGCCTCCTCTAATTTATACAGCAAGAGCGCTATCTTAAAGAGCGTTACTATAAATAGCTAAAATGGTTTCTTTCTGTAGCTGGATTATTCTATTAGCGAACTAATTATATAGATATAATACACGACATTTACAGCGGACCATCTAACTACTTTAAATTGTTGGATTACAGCAAGGTCTACCTTGGCGCGTATTAGGGTTATAAGATGCCGTTCCATTATATAAAGGAGGTCATAATTAAGTCCTTTAACACCTAAATTACTGCCTACTTCCTTAGTCTTCTTCCTTAAAATATTAGGGACTAGGGTAATAAGGGGATTTATAATTAGATTACCGGATAAGATATTAGAAGAGGTAATAAAACAGCAGTAGTAAGAGTAAGATTCCTTACTATATTATAGTGTATTTAAGAGGAGTTCTTCCCGCCAAGCTAATAGTCCTACGGTGATAAACTAGTTAATAAGGTATTCTAAAACTATGTTCGATTTATATAAGATATAGAGGTCTACCTTATATTAAAGTTTGCTATTAAGTACGCTAATATTAGGCTCATTAAATGGGTAATTATTTGCTGCTATCTTCTCTTTACTAGCACTACAAAGAGTCAATATATACAGTTGGCTTTATACCTTACTAGATTACTTGCGACTAAAGCCGCAGATTAAGTCCTTTAAAGATTATTACTTACTAGTATATTGGTTAATTATAGAGGCCAGCAAGATAGTTGGTTTAAAATAGATTGACTTAACAAATATTATAATCTTGTTCTTAAGCTTCTTCTTTAAGGCCGACGGCGAACTAGCTCAGATATAACTAAGTTATTTACTCGAGTATTACTTACCGCTAGTTACTGCCTAGATCTGCAGTATGCTATAGAGGACGCGTTTAGCTAGTTTAATAGCACACATTATACATTAGCTAACGCAGCTACTAATATATATCATCTTGCGCTTAAGCTGTTAACTACTATTATAAAGCGGCCTAGTAGATAAAAGAGTTATCTTAGCTGTAAGGATATTATTAATATTAGAACTTGGAGGCTCTTTAGGGGTTTAAAGGAAGGATAACCTATAAAGCTACCTTTTAAATTAACCTTATTATAATTAGAACCTTCTAGAGCTAGAAAGTAAAGAATCCTAAAGTAACTAGCTTACTACAACTCGCTTATTAATGGCTTTAATACAAAGCTACAAGGGCGTATTACTATGGTAGAAGGCCTTGATAATATTAATACAGATAAGCCTAAGACAACACTAATTAATACCTTACTTAATAGAGCTGCACTTAATACCTAATTTTATAGACTTTCTATCTAGTTCTAGTGTTCTATTTAATTAGTAAGTTAACTATCTACTTATAAGGCATAACACTAATTAATATATAACTATTTAGGTACTTATTTCCGTATAATAAATGGTCTATACGGCGAGCCAGCCCCGGCGGCTTATGCCTATTAGGATGTATAGGGTAGTAAATAGTTGCCTAGTAATGGGGTAAGAGGTAGCAATAACTAAGCTAATAGTATTTAATAGAAGTAAGTACTAACGCTTTAACTAGGGGACACCTAATTTCTTAGATAGGGGAGGGGGACTTACTCTACATCCTATAAAAAGTAAAGATAGGCTAAACTCTAGTAGAGCATAAAGTAATATCAGCTGTTAGGAAAAGTGTTTTCTATAAAGGATTAGCTAGGGTTCTTGTCTATAAAGCCCTTTAGAAGGAAAAAAACGAGAAAGGAAGCCTTTATAACTAGTAATTAATCAAGATTACGTTATAGTTACAGTTAATTCTATTTATTCTTTACCTACGTTCCTTCCTTCTAATTATATTATAATCTTATTACGTTTTAAGGATTATAGCTCTACTAAAAGACAGTTTTCTACGAAGATCCTTCTATAGGCAACCCGTTACTTAGGATACCTATTACTATAAGCAATAACTTTTTCTCTTTCTTCTCTTTATCTCCACAATAAATACGTAAAGTAACTGCAAGTAAGGCTTATCTAAGGAATACTCAGTACTATAATAGCTAGCACTCTTAGAGACTAAGAGTCTTCTACTACACTCCTACCTTACCTTACTGCTATAAGTAATTAGGAAAAGAGTTTACTTCTTTAAAGCTAGTTTTAAATCCTTAGTCTTAACAACTGCTCTTATAAAGAATAACTTTATACATAGTCTTCTTCCTTTTATCCTTATTACTAGTAACTATCTCTTACAAGTATCTTATATTTTTATGCTCTGAAATTTTTAATTTAATATTTTTATTTCCTTTTAAGTTAAGAGAAGAGCTACTTTACTTTAAGAAACCTTAGTCAAGTATATTAGAGGTTAAAGTTAAGCGCTATTTAATTCTTGTTTACTTCTTTAGAATTTTTAGTTCTAACATTATTGTTATAGAAAGGTCTTAGCAAGGAAAATCTAACTAATTAGATAACTTTGACTGGTGGTTAAAGTTCCTTAACATCTTAATATTTTACATAACCGTCCTTTTTAATTTACTTTTTTCTAAAAAATACTATAAGATCTTTATTTAATTTCTTATTATCTCATTTTATTTAGTTATATACGCCTATTTACTTTTGTCTTAAAATACCACCTATACACCCGTTACGCACACGAAATATTACTATAAAAATGTCTAGAACTATAGGACTCCGCTTAAAAGGAAAGGCGCAATTAATAGAGGTTATCCTTAGGGCTGCCTAAAGCTACCCAGTTAATTAACGCGTAAATATCTATTATAGTTTAACACAGGCTATTATAAACCAGAAGTATAATATAGTTAAGGCTGCAGAAAATGCGATAGTTAAGATTAAGAAGGATAATAAGCTTAAGGGATATTTAGAAAACAAAGATTAAGAAAATGCCTTTACGGATATTAGAAAGCTCTCTAAGATTACCTATAAGATTAATAAGATTAAGGTAGTATAAAATATAATTAAGGAGTAGGGAGAGGAACTTTTAGAGGGTCTCTATAAACTCTTCTACATATATTACGCACTAGAAAGTATCTATATCTTTATTAATTAGGCAAAAAGAAGTTAGATCTCTAGAAAGGATGCGTTAGAAATAATTAATAATACAATACTAAGCCGCCTAAAACTCTTAAAGGCTGGGATGTTAAGGACCCTAACCCAATACCCTTAGACTTTCTTACCGCCTATAAATTCGGATCAGTAGTTAATAAGGAGTTAATTAAAAAACGGAAGCTCGTTCGTTGTCTAAGCTAGGGCTATAAGCTTTTAGTGCTAGCCTTAACTATTAAAACTAAAGAGGAATCTGCACTAGAGTTAGTTACTCTAGCACCTTTGCTTTTAAGGTTAAAGGCTTAAACGCAAGAATGCTGCGTAGCTTATTTCTATTTAGAGGTAAGGTACCTAAAGCGTAAGGAGAAGACTCTAAATCTAATAAATCTACGTCTTTAGAGGATAACCTTGTCGCCAGCTCTCTATAGAAACGTAGAGCTAAGAAAGCTTCTAAGAAATCCCTAAGAAAGAAGCTAAAGATAGAACCTATAGAACCTCTAGCTTCTAGTAAAGCTAACAGGCAGAAAAGAAAAGCAGTAATAATTGCTAAAGCTAATAGAGAGGTGATTGTTAGAAAAGAACGGCCAAAGCAGAAAATAAAATGCTTATATTATTCTAAAACGCTAACTAAATTAATTAAGGCCCTCAATTCTAAGAAAGAGCTAAAGGACAGTATCTTTTCTGTCTTACACCAATTTATTACGGCCTAGCAGGGAAATAGAACAGAAGTTCGCAGGGATATATCTTTAAAAAATGATAGGGTTATAGGATTAGATGCCAGCGTTTCTTCTACTAATTTATATTTACAAATCCACTCAGTCTCTAAGAACTATAATACTGTTAACATTCTCCAGATAACTAAAAGCTCTTATTTCTAGTTTAAAAAGAATAGTCGCCTAGAGCATACAAACGATAACCTTAGAATTTACGCTTATTCTGCTATACAGCCTAGCGATTATCCAGTAGACCGCATAGAATTAAGAAAGCTTGTTTAGGCTTAAAAGGGGAACTTAAATAGTAGGAAGACATTATAATTCTAAGCATTTTTAAGGAAGAGTTTAATACGTACACACACCATTCGCAAAAAACTGCTAGGGAAGAGAAAGATAGTATCCTTTGGACTATATATCATTCTTTGCTATAATAGGTGATTCATATAGATCTACTTATTTTATTGCATATCTAAGCTACGCGCTTCGGTTTCTTAATAGCTATCTTCCTAAAAAACAGAACTTAGAAATTAATCTTCTCCAGGCACATAAAGGGGGGCCAAATTCTAGAGAAAGCTAGCTTTATTCTTATATTTCCTTAATTAATAAGGGGAGTTAGTCTTATACAGAACTCCTACCCAGAATAGGTAGACTTACTTTAGAAGCGCGGAGAACTTAATAGTAAGGGGCATATTAAGAATATAGAGACGGCTTGGACTAAGGCTAATACTAAGAAGTTTAAGCATAACTAGATACCTATTGCGTTAAAAACTAAGAAAGTACGGTTTATAAAAGCTACTATTGGATAAGAGGCATTTTAAGCAATATTAAGCCGCTTAATTATTAATCGCAATCCTGCTAAATACTAGGAAATTAGAAATTCCTAGGCTTAAAAGCTAGCAGGAGGTTATATAGATAAATCTAGCTGGTTTTCCCGCGGTATTAACTCCTACTAGTAAACCTATTACTAGCATTCCTCTATATAAATTCCCTGCCTATATGCAACTATAGGCAAAGAGTGCCCTTTTAAATGCTTTAGTTAGAAGAACTTTTATAGGGTAATCCTAGATCCTACCTTAAACAATAAATATAAAGCATATTAGGAAAGTTATAGGGCACATATTACTAAGGCTATTTAAGACAGCTTTAAAAAGCTAGAGGAATTTAAGCAAGAAGTGTTTAGGGGAAAGTCTTAATTTTTAGAAAAAGAATAAGGGTATAGGCGTCTCGCAGACAACCTAGAATATCCTAAAGGCTTAATTTTAGGTTTAAAATATAGGATTAACCTAGTTAATAGGAGTTTTAGTACTCCCTTACTAACCAATTATAGTTCTAAAGGTTGTTCTAGAAGCAAAAATAGAGCTACTACGCCTTAGAATACTAGGACTACCACTTTAAATCTTAATCCTAATATCTTTAATAATAGAGTAGTACCTATAGAATTTAATTAGGAGCTAAAGGATATAAATAAGCTTAAAGGAGATAACTTCTAAGGCGCTGCTTCTAAGCATTTACTGGTATTTATTAATGCTCCAGAGATTGCTAATAAACTAGTAGTATTAAGCCATCCAACGCCTTCGCTAATCTTGGAAAAAGACACTGTTTTAGGAGAATAGGTAATTAAGTCTAGTATTCTACAATCTTTTATATAGAAAGAGATGCAGGCGGAGATGGATACTATTTAAGAAAAAGTATCTTTAAGCCTCCGATCTAGTGCTGTTGGTACGCATAATAACATAAGTGCAGAGCTTAAGGCGGAGGATATTACGGATAAGGATAATATAGAAGAAATAGAAGCGATAATTAAGGAGGAAGTATAGGCGGCTTTAGAAAAGTTAAAGGAGTGTTAGGTATTAGGCTATCTTCTATCTTTAGGCATTTATTACCTACTAAGGGGTTTATAAGGAAACGTTAAGGGACAACATTTTAGGTAGGGGTGGTAATATAGTATATTAAATACCCCTTGGTTATTTTACTTTATTTTCTTATTTTATATAGGAGGCTTAGGGATATATATAATATAAAAGGAGCTTAGGTTTTAACCTTACCTTACCTTAATACAATACAATTCTTTTCTCCCCTCTATTTATTCCTTTAATTCTCTAGTATAACTACTATCTATAAGAACAAGGCCTAATTAAGAGAGGATGTCAGCCTTTGGTGGCAGCGTTAGTAAAGTATAGAGGCGACTGGGTATAGAACCTAATAAAAGCACTTTAGGCTAATCAAATAACGGTTAAGGTAACAACGGGAATAACCTTGGCGCGAATGCTTTATAGATAGGAATATATGCTTCTAATTAAGTTCTACCTCCCTATATAGCAGACACTCCCATGGAATAAGGTAAAGATAATAGAAGAGTTAATTGTTCTAAGAATGAAATAGTTTAAGTAACAGGAAATAAACAACAAAGAAGCTTAAGAGAAAGTGTGCCGCTATTAGCTAGCCAATAAAGAATACTTTAATGGTTATTTTATAAGCAAACCGTTACTTAGGACACTAATTAATATAGGTAGCAACTCTTTCCTTTTCCTTCTCTTTACCTTTAAATGGATATGCAAAGCAACTATAAGTAAGCCTTATTTAAGGAACGCTTAATACTAAAAACAGCTAGCCTTTTTAAGGACTAAGAGTCTTCTACTATAACCCCTACCTTACTTCGCTGTTATATGGAATTAGGAAAAGAGTTTAGTTCTTTAAGGCTAGTTCTAAGTCCTTAACAACTGCTCTTACAAGAATGACTTTATAAGTGGTCTTCTTTCTTCTATCTTTATTACCAATAACTATCTCTTATAAGTATTTTATATTTCACGTTCTACAATTTTTAAATTAACATCTTTATTTCCGTTTAAGTTAAGAGTAGTATGCTTAAGAGTTAGCTTTGCTACTAAGAGGCTAATAACGTAAATAGTCAGCGAGCTTATAGAGTTGTAATAGTTAGTTAGCTATAATACTGCAGCTAGCTAATAACTCGCTGTCTTAACAGTAAGATTTGGTGCTAAGTTAAAGCTTTTAGTAGAAGTTAAGGATATTTAGATCTTTAGCTAAGATCTAATTAAGTTTATTAGTAAATATAGATACTAAGTTACTAATAAGCGGTTACTATTAAGTAAAGCTCCTATATTACTAATATAGAAGTATAGAGTAGACCTTTTTTAGGACGGTCTTTTAGGTAAAAAGAGGCTCTAGCTTAAAGACTAGGTGCTTTACTTATAATTAACGGCAACAATTATATTAACAGCTATTTAAAATTAAAGTATAACCTTATTATTAACTCTAAAAGTTATAGTAGTTATAAACGGTAGCTATTTTAGACAGCTAGCTATATTTAAACCTATACTAATTAAATAATTATATAAGATATTACCTTCTGTTAAGCTATAAGTCCTTCTACACGCGCTTTACTAATATTTAACCATTCTTAGATCTAGGACTATCTTATAAAGGCGCCTATATTACTAAGCGATCAGATTAAAACCGCATTTAAATAGCGATATATTAATAATAATATTATTATTCATTGCTTAACGTCTGATTCGGATCCCTGTTAGGCCCACGCGGACTACTCCTTATATATATATGGGGAGAAAACTCTATTTGAGAAAACCCCGTGATCTGTCTCCCCGCCTTTTAGGGCTCGCTTATAAGTTGCCTGCGAGTTACTAGTGGTGCTTTACTACCTTACTTTTTAACCTCCTTGGGAACTACTACTGCTGTAACAAACCTACGGACGCGCTAGTATTATACACTGTACTCTACTTCTGTAGAGTTATTAGGGGGCGCCTATTACTCGCCCCTTTGCCTTTTATTGCTATTTCCTTTGCAACCCAGAACTAGTCTAGTATATTTTGGCTAATAAGCTACTAGGTAGCTGCCTTAAGGCCTTTCTATGTTGAGAGCAGTGTATTATAGTTTTCTGTGCCAGCTGCTGAGAGTATTACTTCTTAGCTTGTGCGTAAGGGGCATAATAGTATTATATGTTTTGGTGTCTATCTTAGCCAGCCATATTTGCACTTTAGGCTACCTACTAGAACACCTACCCAGTAAAGCCAATCTTTTAGTCCTATTATTCCTATCCTTAAAAGTGTTGCTATTATATTTTCTACCTTTATTAGGCCCTCTTGGAGCCCTTAGGTATTTACCCCCTATAGTATTACCTATGCTACGGCTTAGGTTCCCCTTGCCTAAGTCTGCCTCTGTACCTTTAACTCCTATTTATCTCTCTAGCGTCGGTCCAACTAGTATTATATTGCGGTAGATGGTTTTCCAGTACTCTTTTATGCTCTACTTTGGCTCCTTTCTCTCCCTTACTGTTGTCTTTACTGGCCTCTTACACGTTTCCCTTTCTCCTCTATATAGGCCTAGGCCCTAGCGCCGCACCATTCTTCTTCTGCTTTCTCTACCTGTTTTCCTAATATATCTTTCCTACTTTAGGGTTGTTGGTTTCTTCTCCTATAGGGCACCCTAAGGTCCCTCCATAGTTTATTTAGGCGTGTCTTAATATACTTTATAATGTTAGAGTTACATTCCTTTTACACCCTTTATATTGCATCAGCTTTAATATATAGTTATAGGGGGGGAATATTGGCTTCCTTTTTAAGCAGTGCTGTAACTGTTCGCTTATACCCACCTGTTATACTCCTAAGGCAGGCTATTTAGACCTTTTGGAGTGGTTTAAGGAGTGATTTAGGGGGGCCTTTTTTAGTTTCTTTAGTGGCCTAAATGCTAGATCTATACGTTATGGTTAGCTGGATAACTGCTATATATAATAGGCGTGACCTCTAGAAGCATAAACCCCATGTAGAATTAATGATCCTAAACATGGTAATATACTATACTTGGCCCTTACGGGCCGCTTGCGCCGTATGTGCGCTCTACTAAAGCTTGCTGTCTACCTATACTCCTAATACTCTTAGGCCTTAAACCAGTTAACCCCTAAAGCCTTAGATATGGATTATATGCTAAAGATCTGCAGATTGGTTACGTTTTCTTATAAAATGGATTAGCTGGTATTTCTCTGGTAAGAATTGGACTCTATGTCGTCTTGCCCATTCTATATAGGTGTTATAAGCTTTCTCTAGTATCCTGCAGTTCTCTGCGGCTATTGGCCTATATATAATTAGGTTTATGTTATTAATAAAGCCTATCCTTTAGGTCGCCCCTTCCTTAAAGGTATTAAGTAGGTTACTTATAAAGAAGAGGAAGAGTATAGGCGATAGAGGTGATCCTTGTGGTATTTCTATTGCAACTGCGATAGGGGGGCTCTGGTATCCGCTAAAGACCAGTAATATTTCTTTCTAGCCTATAAATCCTTAAATAAATTAAATAATCTATTCTAGGAAGCCCTTTGCCCTAAGGATATATAGGAGACGCTTATAGGGTACATTATTATAGGCGCCGCTAATATCTAGGCTAAGCATTAATACTATAAAGTCCTTTTATATAGACCATGCAGTTTTAATGGTAGTAGTAAGTAGTGTAAGTGCTAATAGCGTTAAGCAATTCTTTCTTGCCCCTATTTGGCTTTATAGTAGTAAGGCGTGTTCCTCTGCCATGTCTGCTATGCGGTCCGCTATAACCTTTTCTAAGATCTTGCTTAGGGTATTTTCTAAGGCAATAGGGCGGTAGCTTCCTAGGATTAAATAGTCTGCTTTGCCTTCTTTTTGTAAAATGACCGTCATTATGGATCTTCTAAGTTACGGGTAGTAGCCTATTGCAAAGCATACTCTGGCTACGTCTGCAAGCTAAGGTGCTATAAGTAGTCCATAGGTCTTTAGGGCTTTATTTGGGATCCCATCTAGTCCTGGTGCTATATTATTTAAGAGGCAGCTAATGGTTCTGGCCATTTCTTTAGTTGTTATATCGCTGTTAACCCTCAGGCGAGTCACCAGTGTTTTACTAATGATGTCACTAAGGTCTACTAGAGCCAGTTAAGGGAAAAATCTTTCTATAAGGATTTTTGCCTTCTTATCATTGTTGCTTGTGGCCTATAGTTCGCCTACTCTTTATAGGGGTAGTAGGTGTGGATCTTCTACTAGGCATCCTGCCTTTTTTTTTTACCCATTTTACTATGGTCCAAAGGCCCTTGTTATAGGGGAGACTTAGGTTAGTAGTATATTTATTTATAAACCGTCTCCAGTTATTCCTTGCTTCTTTTCTTAAGGTATTCTTTAGCTGGTTTCTTATGTCTTTATATTATCTCTTGTCCTCAGAATCGTAGCTGCTTATATATTTCCTCCTTGCTCATTATTGGCCGGCTATAAGGGCCGCGTACTATACGGACCATGCGTATTGCGTGTAGGGGCCTGGTTTTGAAACCGGGCAGTGCTCTTTTAGCCCACTTTTAATTGCTACCTAGATCCTTTCTAGTCTTTAATTAATTTCCTTAGGGGTAGCCAATAAGCCTCGCTTGTTTAGTATTGGGTGGATTTCTTCTAGGTCTTAGAGTTGTTGTTTAATTATATTAAGGAAGCTATTTATATTAAGCTTCCTTATTGCGTATCTTTTGCCATTTAGTTGCGCCTTAATGTCCAGATCTAGTTGTATCTGGATAGGGATATAGTCTAAGGTAAGTGCCCATTCTTCTTTAGGGGAGCACCTTTCAAGTCTCTGGTATAGGTTTTCGTCCATAATCGTGAGGTTAATTATACTTTTGGCGGTGCCCTATTGCTATATAATTGCACCTAGGGGGGTAGCTAGCTTAAGGCCCCCATTATCTATAGCTCTTAGTAGGCACTCTGCCTATTAATTAGTAGCAACATAGATGCCCCTCTACTATAGGTAGTGGAGGTTTATGTCTCCTAGTAGAATAAACTCCACATATTTAGTTTCTAGTAAGCTTATTACAGATATAATATTCTCTGTCTATGCTACCCCTTTAACCCTAGGGTTATAGATATTAATAATTTATACTAGTCCCCTATATGTTTAGATGGTTATAACTGCAATATCTAAGTTAACTGCCTACTATAACCATAAGGCAAGGCTAATATTTTTGCTGATTATAAAGCATACGCGTATGGCTGCTTTTGGTTTATATAGGAGCTGGAATCCTTAGGGGCAGTATGTTAATTATATATAGGTATTATAATATGGCTTTTATATAGCAAGAATATGGTGTTTCTCTAGGTCTAGACTGTCTAGTAGGGGCCTTACTAGACGGTGGTTTATATTGCCGCAGTTGTACTATATAATGGTTAAGTAGCGGACCCCCGGCGGGGGTCCTTTACCTCTCCTTCGCTCCTCGCTTCTTCCGTTTCCACTTTCTCTAAAATATTTAGAACTTCCATCTCCTATATTTGCTCCCTAGCCACTATTTATTTTGTATAGAGCTTTCCATTTCTATATCTTATATTCCTACTAGCCTTTCTAAATATAAGTCTGTTATTGCCTCCGGTTCTTCCCCCGTTCTTACCAGTTGGCTATATACCCCTTATAAGCTAGCTGCATATATTATATTTGCCGCATTAAATCTAATTCTTAATTATCCTGGCCTTGAACTTGCCGTAGCTGTCCATAGGGGTCTTCCTACTAGGCGTTCTCTCCCTTGTGTCCTATGTGTCCCTTATATCCCTATTCGGTTTAGTAATATCATGCGGCATCACTTTTGGCCCGTTAAGGCTTAGGATAGCTAGCTTAGCCCCCTAGTGTTAAAGGTAGGAAACGCTAGGAAGACACCTATATCCCCCTAGCTTATCGCCTATTGTTTCTATTTATATAACCTAGCATATAGTTATTCCTATAGCTGTTAAGCCCTTTCCTTCCGTCTCCTATATTTAATGTAGTCTTCTCTCTCCTACGCCTTATGTGTGCTTCGGTAACAGTTCACGCATTTTATTTAGTCTTAATTTGTACATTGTCTTATATCATAGGGGCCTGCACAGTGGCTATAGCATACCTGTGCTGCATATGTGGATTAAGTATATCCCTATTATACACAGCGATAACATCATTCTAGGCGTAGTCTGTAGTTGTAGAGCCTTGTGTTGTATATAAGGCCATTTATAATTATTCCTTTTTGGATAAGAAGTTTTTGTATTCCTAGTATATATACGCTAATAATAAGGGAGCTATGCGTTTGTCTATTGTTTCCCTAGCAAGTCTCTGGCGCCCCTTATATCCTCTTATTGTTCTTATTATATGCTTAGTTTATATTTTCCTATTAAAGCTATTGGATCTGGGTAATTACGAGTCCTGGTATAAGGCGTTCCGTTTGTTTTACTATCTCCTGTATAGTTACTATATTGTCCGCCTAGCGTCCCCTTTCTACCCTAAGGCTTATAGGAACTAATAGGACTTCAACTGGGTAATCTTTATAAAGCACTTTTATGCCAATACGCTCTCCTAGCCTATCCCCTACCCTTACGGCCCATTCCTTTACCTGTTGGTCCTTTAGGGTGACTCTAATGTCTCTACTCCTAAGGTATTAGACTGTAATGGTGTTATGGACCTCCTTGCGAATCTCTGTAAGAACTTCTGTTTCTAATTGTCCCCTAAGTTCCTCTGCCTTTTCTATATTTGGTTATATTGTGATTATATACCCAGTTATTGTCTTTAGGGGGGTAGGTTCCCTGTGCTATAAAAGCGCAGCTACGGCGGCCTAGATGCGGTTCGCCTGTTAGGGGGGGTTTTATTTATCTTTAATTTTGTTTAGCTGTTAGAGGATTTAATTAAGGGTTTGCTAGAGGGGCGCCTAAGGTTCGCTGGACTGGAGCCATTCTGCTAGCTGTATTAGTTCATAATAGCTAATAGATGCTCCCCTATAGTTCTGGATACTAGACGCGTCTAATAGGCTTTATATTTTGTCAGATGCCTTCTTAATTAGGGTATTTCCGCTTTCTGGTGTAGTATTCGCCTGTCCTTGTTGTTGTTATGGGGGGCCATTGTTGGGTATAGGTCTGGCGGTCGCGCGCGACTGCGTACCACCGTCGTTCCACCTATGCCTCCCCTGTAATGCATGCATCTCAGGGGATTATTAGGGTGTTTTTTAGGGTTCTTTTGGTTAGTTTGGTCTTTTTGGGCCGGGTGCAGCAAGAGCTCCAATGGTTTTATCGATAAGTAATATTATATAGATATCCGATATATTAATATTAAAGACCTCCTTCTTACTATACTTAGTAAAATTAATCTTACCTACGGTGTCTAGATATCTATAAATAGAATATTACTACTTAGTATAGTAGCTTATTTTATTAATAAAGGTAAAGGGCTTTAATTAGTACTTCTAGGCCTTTTATAATTATGAGGATTATACTCTATTAAGAATATATTAACGGCCCTAGTATTAGTAATTTAAAAGTATTAATTTAATTATAGGCTTAGCTTCTTAAGAGCTAATAACGCTAGTAATAATAATAAACTCTATAACTACGTTTTATAAAGCCTCTTAGTAGCTAAAAAGGAGTGGCTTTAGTGCGTTAGCTATATTATTAACCTTATTATTAAGGCTTTAATAGTAAAGGCATAAATAAGTTTAAATGCTTAATAATTAGTATAAGTAACTATGTTAAATTCAATCTTATATAGTACAAAGACTTTATAGGCAAGCTTTATAATATTGTTAAAATATTATACAATTAATAAGATACTATAAGGACTTTGCTAAGAACTAGACTAAGGCCTATATTAAGGACAGAGGTATTTAGTAGAATTTAACCTACTTTATACTCTACTATGCCTTCCTTCTTTATAAAGTAATTAATAAATATCTGCTAGCTTAGAGGAAGCCCGCTAATATTAGCTATAATCTATTATAGGACGCGCTTACTAATAAAGATTAGTAGTAAGTAGAGTAGCTTATTAAGATTATAAAGCCTTTTATATTAGCTATTAAGCGTATAAAAGGCGACGCTAATAGTCCTAGCGTTAACGGCTTATATAGCGCTCTATAGGAGTTAATTACTAATATAAAACTCCTCTATTAAATCCTTTAGTGAACTTAGTAGAGTATTAAGAACGAGTACGACTTCTTCTTTAAATTAGGCGTTAATATAACCATTAAATTTTTTAATAAAATAAAGGCCAAGAGCCCTTACTATTTTACTATAGTAATCTTTTATCCATCTTTTAAATGTACATACTTTTACTAAATAGAAATAGTAGTAAAAGTAGTAAAAGTACGCTAAGCGGTATTTAGAGACTCTGTTTAATAACTATATTAATAAATAAGGAGGTAAAGAAGATAAGGAACTAGTTAATCTATAAGGTAAAAAGGTTCCTTATAAATCTAATAATAATTTAGCTAATAAATATATATAGTCCTTAGTTATAGATAAGAGTCTTACTTCCTTAAAGTATAATTAAAAGCGTATTAAGCTTGCTAGTAAGCTTAACCGCTACTATAATATAGGCCTTAAGTTTATTAAGATCTATTTTAATAGTAGTAATAAGCGGAAAAATATTATTCCTAATCCTCTTAACTAGTGGCTTAAAATTGATTAAATCCTTTATCTAATACTTGCTAAAATTACTTTTAATATATTCTATATACTGGTAATAAACTCTATATATAAATAAGCCTTTGGTTAAGCTAAAAGGATTATGTCGGTATCACCCGGGGGGGTACTGCAATTGCAATATTAGGTAACTGGTTCTTAATTCATTCGTGTCTTCCTTCGCAGAGGATCGTAAGGATCGCGGTGCCTAAATAGGGGGGGGGCTAAGGTCGGGCTATCTATCGGGCCGTAGGTAGTCAGGTGACCTACGCTACGCCATACGGCCCCTGCCGCATACGCTCTACGCGTAACGTTATTTATAACCTCTACTCGTACAGACAGATTATTACTAATAAGCGTAGACTATTAGCCGATATAATTAAAATAGATTAATATTAGAACTGGTAGTTAATTAAAGGTCTTTTATTAAGTAGTTTAATCGACTATATTAACTATGGCTAAGCTTTAACTATATCCTAGTTAATAAGCTTAAATATTAATCTTATTAGCTATAAGCTAACTATAGAGGTAGAAAAGCTAGCTTAGTAAGATATATTTA
>Ga0307507_10006291_pt1 | contig 18361 bp, 3 predicted proteins | sample 7_EM_MG_FD_207223 | JGI IMG/M metagenome (GOLD analysis project Ga0307507, IMG submission 207223) | Populus trichocarpa ectomycorrhiza microbial communities from riparian zone in the Pacific Northwest, United States - 7_EM | ecosystem: Host-associated > Plants > Roots > Unclassified | place... | reverse complement strand
ATATAATAGTTAAATATATAGCATATAACTTTACCTTAATTGCATGTTAAGAAATATATAGTTACCTTTTAAAGTTGCTAAGTAGGTTAACTGCGTGTTAAGGAATATATAGTTAGCTTTTAAAGTTATTAAGTAGGTTAACTACGTATTATTTAACTTTTAAAGTTACTAAGTAGGTTAATTGCGTGTTAAGAAATATATAGTTAGCTTTTAAAGTTGTTAAGTTAGTTAATTACATGTTAAGTTAGTCAAATTACGTATTAAGTTGGTTAATTGTATATCAAGTTAGTTAAATTGCGTGTTAAGTTAGTTAATTGCATATTAAGTTAGTCAAATTATGTGTTAAGTTAGTTAATTGTGTGTTAAGTTAGTTAATTGCGTGTTAAGTTAGTTAAATTGCATGTTAATTACGCGAAACGCGAAAATTAAAGTCTACTTAAATCTTATCCGGCGAATATTTTCCCGATAAGTTCATTTTTAGAGTAAATTATAATATTATCTAGGTAGGCTATATAGAAGTTATCAAGGTAGTTAAAGAGTACGTTATTTATATACCGTTAGTATATAGCCAGTCCATTAGTCAGTCTAAAAGGTAGTACTTTATATTTGTATAATCTATAGCGGGTCTAAAATATAGTAAGATTCTTAGATCTAGGGTCTATTCTAATTTAGTAAGATTCTTAGATCTAGGGTCTATCCTAATTTAGTAAAAGGCTTAGCAGATATTAAGTTTTATAAAAATCTTAGCCTTACTTATATAGGCTAGCGTTTCTTTAAGTAAGGGCAGCAGATATTGGTCTTTATGGGTTATATAGTTTAGTTTATAGTAGTTAATATAAAAACAGAGTCTGCTATTTAGCTTTTTTATAAAGAAAATAGGTAAGGCGAAGGGGACTTAGCTAGGCTTAATAAAGCCCTTATTAATAGATTACTAGCAGAGGGGGCTATAGCTAAGGGTGTTTTCTTTATTAGGCTCAATCTTAATTTTATAGTTATATAGTTAGTAAGGCAAGAGCATATTAAATACTGCTTTAGAGAATATATTCTTAAATTCCTAGTATTAGCAGAGTAGTTTCTATTCTACCAGCTCCTTATTTATAAGCTTACTTTCCCTACTAAGCTAGTTATAGGCTAGGGCTTTCTTATCTTTAATTATCCAGTCAATTTTATATAAGCTAGTTGTAAAGACAATAGTATTAAGCTATTTTAAGTTTTAGTAGAACCCTATGGCGCTAATATAGCAGATATTAATTAGTGGGAGGCTTATAGGTTTCTTTACGGACATTTTATAAACTATATTTTACAGTTAAGGGCTTACGGCCTTCCTTAACTCCTATTCCATCTTCCATAAGTTATCTTTCCGGTTTATTTATTTAGTATAGCGTCTAATATTTCTTGCTGTTCTTTATAGCTATATAGGGCCTAGTCTATCTAGCTTATTACTAGCTTCCTAGGTCCCTAATATTAGCGGCACAATATTAGTAGTCTGGGAGCGTTATAGTATATAGATCCGTTGCGAATTAAGCTATATATCTTTCTTAAATACTTAGTCCCTACGTATAGCATCGGCCTAATAAATGGTATCTATCTATAGCCGCATAAGGTTTTCCATTATAATAATGCTAATTTCCTTTACAAAAAACGGTGTTAGGGGTAGGGTTTTGGGCTAGATAAGCCGTCTACTCTATAATTTAAGCTGTAAGCCTAAATAGGCTAGCTATTTTCTCCCTAAAATTTTATTGTGGCTTCCTAAGTCCGTAATAAGAAAGGGGATATTATACTATCTTTATCTGTTAACGCGGAGGTATATCCGCAAGATAGTTATAATAGGTGGCCCTATCTGTCTATTGTACCTATAAATAGGAATTGGTTTAGGCAGTTCTTTAAGGGGTGCATTTAAAAAGTTAGCCAGCTTTACGGCATACTAAATATCTATTAAGGTAGAGGCATTTACTTTAGTATTAGCTAAAGCAGAGGTTAAAACTTAATATCTATTATAGAATAAAGTATAAGGGATAGTGCAGCTTCTTCCACTAATTAGCCAACCTAGATTAATATATAACATATTAATCCCTTTTAACCCTAGAAAGGAGTCTTCCTCTAGGGTTCCTCTTTTTCTAACTCTACCTCTATACTATCCTCCTAAATTAGTAGGACCTTATCCTTTTTTGCATTTATTGGGCATTTAGCTATATAGTAACCCTTTTAACCGCATATAAAGTAAGCTCCTTAATTGCTAAGGGCCTATATATAGGGGTCGCTATATAAAGGCCAAGTATATGCCCGAGTTACGGCAGTACTAGCTATATAGCTAGCCACTAGGTTAACGGCAGGCGGTACGGTTAGTGCTATAGGGGTTGCAGATCTTACTAGGGTACTACGGCCTATTTTTATAGTACTTATATTTTAGTTAGTAGAGCTTCTAGCCTTATACCGCTTAGCACGTGCCTTAATTTAATAGAGGCCCTAGTTAATAGCTAGATATTAGTCCGTAAGTTCCTTTAGCGTCTATATAGTAGTATAAACTGGTAGTATAGCGCGCTATAGGTCTAGGGTAAGCTTATTAAAAAGGTCTAGCATTAGATCTTTTTAGGGGATTTAGGCCTATTTAGCTAGGTGTAAAAAGTGGGTCTAGAAGACTAAGAAGGTTTCCGTTATTTTTATTATTAGGCTTTTATAATTAAGACGGGCATTCTATACCTTAAAGGGGTCCTTATAGATAGAAGATAGGTAATTAATTATCTCTTTTTTAGAGATAAAGGGGTCTGCTAAGTCCTAGACGTATTGCAGACGTAGGTATATCTATACATCACTATCAGTGCGGTCAAAGACGTATACTATTTTAGCTTAGGTATTCGAAAAGTGGTCCGCATTAACTTTAAGCTTGTCCTGCAATTAAAGCTTCTAGTTATTAAATATAGGGTTAGTTCCATCTATAAGTAATAGGGGGTCTATAACCTTTACAGACCGCAACGATGCTAATAGTGTATATTAGGCTAGGGCCTTAAGGACTATAGCAAGTCTCTAGGTGTCTAATAACTCTTCGCTAGGTATAGGGGTATCTCTGGTTTCAAGCAGCTCTTAAAGCTATTTAATTTTAGCATTAGCTGCTATAAGCTCTTCCTAGGGGGTTAAGATGGTGACTATTTTACCATTAGAGGTATTTACGGGTCCTATAGCGGCTTTGCCAGCTACTATGTTTCTTAGTATAGTAGTAGGAGTATTAGGTAATTTCTAGTGTTTATTTATTTTCTAGGGATTCTAGTCCATACGCGTCCTATTCTTGGGTTTTACGTTCTATTTATGTCCTTTTAGTTCTAGTAATATCCTTAGGGTTTTATTCTGTGTTCCTATCCTATTCTTAGTCTATAAATATATTTAAGTTCCTTTTTAGGAAGAAAGAATAGACGAACTTTAGATAATATTAGTGACTTAGTTAATTAAGGCATGAGTACGGTAAGAGGGACGCGTAAGCCTATATAATTGGTAGTCTGTAAACAAGAATCCAAAGCTAAAGAAAGAAAAAGAGAAGAAGGGTAGCGCCGCTTAAGGTTTTATACGATCGTCTGGTCACGTAACTGCGACTATCTAAAATAGTAAGAAACTGTCTGCGATTGCCCGCCACAATCTACTACCATAATCTACTATTTTCCACTAGCGCCGTAACAGTAGAGTTCTTAAAGACTTATATGCTGTAGTATAGGAATAATCCACCTAGCAGTATACGTAAATACTATAGGTAGTTTATGTTAATCTCCTAAAAGGTTACTAAGGCTAGTAATTTAGAAAACCGTAAATAAGGGTACTGGTTTATAAGGGGACTCCCATTTAAGTATTAAAGGTATGCTATAACTAAAATAGGAGCTAACCTAGATAGACGAGAATTCTTTAACTTCTATTTAATAAAGAGAGCTATAAAAGATAGGCTTAATTTATATAAGGGTACAGGTTAGCTATTAATAATAAATTCTAAGGAGTAAGGCCTTTATTAGCTAGTTGGATAATTCTGTAATTAATAACCAGCTATAACCAACTAAAAAGATACTGCTCTTTAACCGCCCGTAGTCTCCTAGCTAAGTAAGTTAGTAAGCACCTATTAAATAACTTAAGAAGTAGATCCCGAACTAGAAAAACTTACTAATCAGCTCTAGAAGCTTAAGCTTAGGACAGTTAAATTAGCGGGTGTTATATTTTCAATGCTGTTTCTAAATAGAATTCGCTAAGATCTAATATAGTATATATAGCTCCTAAATAGAGCGTTAGTGCATTAAGAATAAATGGGCCTAAAACCGGCGCTAAATAATAGACCACAGCTGCCCTATAAGGGAACGCTATAAAAGCAATATAAGCTGGGTCTAGGAAGGTATAGAGGGCTAGAAAACTTTAGCGTATACCTAATATAAACTTAGACGTGTTATAGATGCGGGGGTTCCTACTATTTTATTAATTAGTGTCTATAGCTCTAGGAATTGGTTTATTATGGTTTTATATATATAAATAAGAACAACTAAATCTGCTCTAGAATACGTAAGCGTCCAGGAAATATAATTCCGTATTTACTAAGTAATAATTAGATTTAGTTCCTTAAAGACTAGCTAAGGTAGAATGCAAATATTAATCCTAACGCTTTAGGGATAGGTGTCTAACTAAAGGCAGCTTTAGTAGAGTTTATAGATAGAAGCGACGCTAAAAGTAAGAAGGAACTTGGCAAGTCTTAGGAGGATATATACCAAGTAAAGTTAATATATATTAATTTGGTAGGAGCTGCAATTTAGTTATAGCCTACGCTATGGTTATATAATCTTAGGAGACCGTAAGGGGAAGTAAGAGTAATAAAGCCGCCTCTAAAACTATCTGGTTAGCAACTAGCAGTAGTTTAAAATATATAACTAGAAGGACATATCTAAATCGCCCTATGGCCCTAATAGTAGGCTCCTTAACCACTGTTAAGCAATAATAAGATTAATAAAATGGATTATACTAAATAGCTAAGATAGACGGAGTAGATAGTGGATGTAATAATAATAGCCAAAGTACTATAACTAAAGCCAGTTAGGATAATAAATATACTAAAGGGAAATATTCTAAGTCTAATAGTAATGGCGGATAAGATCTTGTTAAAAACTATTAAAGTTACTGTTAGTAACTACCTTATATACATACCTAAGGTTATAAAGCTATCCTTTAAGCTCTCCCGCTACCTTTTATGAAGCCTTACTAATAGAAGCAAGAGGACGTTAAAGTATTTATATTATTAGCATACGTCAGGAAAAAATTTACCAGCATTTTTGCAGCATTTAGCAGCATTTAGCGGCCAAATACGCATTTCGCGCACTGTAATGTGTAGCGTATAGTATTGACTAAGGTACAGCATAGTGCTGCATTCAACAACACAGTACAGCTAATTGCGCATTTATAGCTAATTGCGCATTTATAGCCACCTGGGTAAGTAGTAACCCTACCCCATTAAGCTTTTTTTGCACTTAATACGCAATTAATATATAATGCCCTCCTTGCGCATTCTATATATCTTACTTACTTTAAGCAATAAATAAGTATTGCTCTTCCTGCGCGGTTAGTGTAAAATAAATTATATAATTTTAGATAATTTAATATAATATAGCAACGGTTCTTTTCTACCCTACCTTTCTACCTACCTGCCTGCCTGCCTACCTATTTATCTATCTATCTATCTATCTGTTTATCTGTCTGCCTGCCTACCTACCTACCTACCTACCTGCCTACTTACCTGCCTGCCTGCCTGCCTGCCTATCTACCTACCTACCTACCTACCCGCCTACCTACCTACCTACTTATATTAGTGTTAGATTTAATTTAGGAGAGGGGTCGGCCTAATTAAAGGCTCTAATTTAGTAATGGGCCAATATTAAAGCCCTGGTTTAATTTAATCAATTAATTAAATTGTTTGTAGTATTTGCTAGCAAGTTATTTAAACAGTCGTTGTCTGGTTCTGGTAATAGTCGTCTAGTTCTAGTGACGGTCCTCTACTAGCTACTGCTCTAGTACCTCCCTAGCAGGGAGGACGTAAGGAAGGATAGGTAAAAAAAATAAGGTGGCTATATAGGGGGTATACTTGGTAAAGGTACATATAGAGGCTATTAGGAATATAGCGGGGACCTAATGCAGAGCCTCTATATATAGAGCTTCGCGTAAAGCTTTACGCAGAGCCTTATACAGAGCCTTATGCAGAGCCTCTGTATATAGAGCTTTATATAGAGCTTTATATAGAGCTTTGTACAGAGCCTCTATATATAGGGCTTTATATAGAGCTTCGTATATATTATAGTACGTGCTAACTGTTAAGGTACGAAGTATAAGGTGACTATATAATTAATAAATAATATTGTGTAAAGAGCTATGTATAAGAGGTAAAGTAGGATATATATACGCGTGCGTATAGGGTTAGTGCTTAGGGGTTAGGTCTATGCTTATATTATAACAACACCAAGTTATAATAACGCGTTAGGTTAGTGCTGTAATAGTATAGAGCTTTGTGCAGAGCCTTATGCAAAGCTTTATATAGAGCTTTATGTAGAGCTTTATGTAGAGCTTTATACAAAGCTTTGTGTAGAGCTTCGTGTAGAGCTTTATACAGAGTTTTATGCAGAGCTTTATATAGAGCTTTATGTAGAGCTTTATATAGAGCTTTGTGCAGGGCTTTATATAGAGCTTTATACAGAGCTTTAGGGGTAATAATTTTAATATTTATTAATAAAGTATATATAAAATATAAAATAATTAAAATAATTAAAATAATTAAAATTGTAAAATTATACTTTTATATATGCTTACTAATATTTAAAATATTTAAAATATATACTTTTATACTTTTATATATGCTTAGTAATTATATAGTTAGCACTTAGTAGCTAAATACTAATACTTAGTTATAAATGCCGCTAAATGCTAGGAAATGCTAAGAAATGCTAAAATGGCAGAAAAGTGAAATTTAATGCTGGTAAATTTTTTCCTAACGTACCTAATATTCTATGTTAATTAAGCCGGCTTAATAACTGCTAAGGTAGATTAGATTAAATAAGAAGTAGGATTTATCCAGTTTTAAAGATAATGCCTAAAGGTAGAAGCGTAAATAGGAGACGGAAGGGCTAAATAATTAATTAACTCTAGAGCGGAGCTTAACCTTATTAAAGAAAGCGTGGCTCTATAACATGGTTTACTAATATTAAGTATAAGGTATATATCTAACGTCTACTAATAGGACTTAGTTTAAGTTTATTAGATTAGTATATATGGTACCTATAGTAATAGGAGACGTCTTAATATCTATAACGTTTATTGCTGTAGGAGAAATGTTATATAAGGTAATACTTAGTAAGCTATAGTTAGTAAGGGCTAGACTGGCAATAAAACAAACCGTAATAGGTTAAGTATCTTGCATTATTTAATTAGAAGATAGTAGAGTTAAAATAAGGTTCTTAACATCCTATAAGGATACTATATTCTTTAAACTAAATAAAGGCATTAATATAGATAATAGTTTGGGAAATGTATAACTGGGTTGACCGCTAGGATTGTATCTAGGGTTACTTATAACCTAGTATATTAGGATAAGGAGAATGTTAAGATTAAAGAGGAGGAAAATAAGATGCGGCTCTAATACGGATACTTACTATTTTAGATATCCGCTAAGTAAAGCCGTTAGTAGAAAAAAGAATAAAATATTAGATAGGGAAAGCTTAACAGTAAAACATTAAGGGAAGTCCTAAAGAAATACTTAAGAAAGAATTAAAAGCTAGTATTTAAGGTAAAGGCTAGGTCCCTTATATATTAAATATTAAAGATAATGGGTCTGTTTATAATATAAATAAAAAGCTGCTAGAGTAAGGCCTAATAAAACGCTATAAATATAATAACTGTGTATAAATAAAAGGTAGATAAAGTCTACCTAGTTAATTTATTGGTACCTAATAGAACAGTTATAGGAGGTATAATAGAATAGTAAGAGGTGGCCTTGTATTAATAAAGGGCGTCTATCTCAGGGTTACCTTTTAGTCTATATAATTATTTCCTTAAACTATAATATACTAAGTTAGCCTATAGTATATAACTAAAGCTAGAATAATTAGAGTGTATAATTATAGGAGATATTTAGCTAAAAGAATAAGAGATTCTTAAGGCTATATTATTTAACTAAGAAGAGGCTCTAGTATAGAAGTTCTTTAAAATGGGCCGTATTAGTAAAGATATAACTCCACTACTAAGGATTAATACTGTGCTGTATAAGGTATAGCAAGTACCAAACTTTTCTATACTAAGAGCCCTACAAGGAGAAGTAATAAGTATATTATAAGAATAACTAGCTTAAGGGACTCTGGAATATTATAAAAGTCTATATAGGAATCTATGGTTTCTTATAAGTAAGAAGGAATATAAGAAGTACTAACTAATAAATGCGGCGATGAATATTAACTAAGTGACTATTAGGGACGCAAATCTGCTACTATATACTAATAAGTTTTTTAAGGAGTTTATAGGGTGTAAAGTTATATCTCTAGTGGACTTCTTCTCTAGCTATAAGTAATTAGAGCTTAATATAGAAAGTAGAAACTTAATAGCTTTTATAACACCTTTAGGACTTTTATAATAAATAATAGTACCTATAGAAGGTATAAATTTAGTAGCCTAGTTTATAAGGACAATTACTGAGATTCTAGAATAATATATCCTATACTATACTTTGCTGTTTTTAGATAACATTATAGTAAAAGGCCCATAGATAGTATATAATAGAGAAGAGAGTCTTTTAGGTATGCGTAGGTATATTTTAGAATATATTATATGGCTAAATAGAGTGCTTATTGATTTAGAATAAGCTAGGTGTATAATCTTAGGCGTAAAGTCTTACTTCTGCAAAGATAAGATTATAGTAGTTGGTTACTATTGTAATAAAAAGGGATAATATCTGGAAGAGTTAAAAGTTGTAAAGATTATTTACTAGAGAGACTATAAAGATGTTATATCCGCCCAAGCATTCCTAAGAATAATTATATATTACTAAATATAGGTAAAAGACTTTATAATTAAGGCAAAGCTAATCTTCTAACTGCTATAAGTAAATATTCCGTTTATATAGGGCATAGAGCAAGTTGCCGCTGTAAAGACTTTAAAGTATGCAATTACTATCGCGCCTGCGTTAGTTTAACTAGATTATAGTAAGAGGGTAGGGCTAATTGTTCTTGTTATTAACGGATATAAAAATAGATAGGGATACGGCTTTATACAACTAGATGTATAAGATTATTATTACCTATATTAATATAAAAGCGGTATCTAATCTTAAGCGGAATAAAAATATAACTTAGGAAAGCTTAAATATTGGGCGTTACTATATACTCTAAAGAAGTGTCGCGTGTACCTATATACCGTTTGCTTTACAGTTAAGACGGATATAAATACCTTAGTTATATAACTAAATTATACTATTACTAATTTACCTAGAGCCTTAATAATAAGATAGCTAGTATAGATCCAGCTATAGGACTTTAATGTTAGATATATACTAGGAAAGAAAAATAGCCTAGCTAATAGACTTTTATAATAACTACCTAATAGTAAACAACCTAATAAGCCAACTAAGGATATTAAAGGGTTTATTAACTATAAGCTAAATGCCTTAGAATATACGGCTAGCCCTCTTAAAATAGACGCGGGTCTACTATTAGAAGACTTATATTTAGAGGAATTTTAGAAGATTATAAGATAGCTAGTGACCTTATAACGTCTAGAAGAAATAAATACTAAGGAATTTAAAAAGTTTAAATAGTATATTCTAAAGTTCCTAGTGTGTAATTAATAGCTCTTTTACTAATAGTCTAAGAATATCCTAATATAGAGGGTAATTAATAATAAGACTACTTGGCAAGAAATTATTAAGAGCCTTTATAATTAAAGTGGATATTATAGATAGGAGGGAACGTACTAGAGAGTTTTAAATTAATATTAGTGGCTAGGACTATGGGATTAGATATTATAGTATGTTAAATTATGCCTATAATACTAGGAACAATAGCTAGAATAGAAAGAAGAAGTAATATACTCTATATAGAAGTCTACCTTATAGCAATAAGTAATAGTAGATATTATATTTATGCCGCTAAACTATCTTAGGTTTTAGTACCTAGCCGTTGCTTAAGAATATATATCTAGATAGGTAAAAGCTTAGGCTCTTTAAAAGAAAGATATAAAAAGTATAGCGAAGTTCCTTTATAAAGATATTATCTGCTAATAGGGAGTATTTAGATAGCTCTCTATAGATAGTAGAGGAGAGAATGCTAATATTACTACTACGCTCGCAGAGCTCTATAATATTAAAAGGGTTATGGCTTCCGTATATTACCTATAGGGGTAAGGCTTAATAGAGCGGGGCTATAAACCTATAATAAACGCTTTGGTGAAGATAGACGGCTTATAGCTAGATAATCTTTATACTATCTTATAGGTAGATAGAATAACTATTAAGCGGTCTATAGGAATAATACCAGTAAGATTTATATATAGATATAAGCATGTCCTTTTTATTAAACTCTGCATACCTGCCTAGTAGATACTGCCTTAGGAAATAGTCCAGACTACTATAAAGCTACTAGCGCTTTATATAAAGTAGTTTAATTAAAGAGACGTAAATATATAAGAGGCTATTACGCGTATAAAACGGCTAAGAATAGTAAATAAAGAGTATTTTAAAGATACCCATTGCATTTGCTAGAACGGATTTAAGGTTAAAGATATAGTTATGCTCTATAACATATAGCTTAAGTAAGATTATTCTAGTAGTTATAAGTTGGATTTAAAATAGCTGGGACCGTTCTATATACGTAAGAGTTACTTGTATAAGGGATGGTACTTAATTAAAGATCTTAATGGTATGCTATTTTGTAACTAAACTCTAGGAAATAGATTAAAGAGGTTTTATTAATAATAGGTATCTAAAGTCCACTAGGAGGACTAGCTTAACTAGCTAGGCGGAACTATACTATAAGAAATAATAGCAGAGCTAGAGCCTAAGGAAGATATTATATAAAATTTACTAGTATTATAACGCTATATAATTTAAGAAGTGCGTATTCTAAAAGGATTGTTTAATAAAACTAAGTATAAAATGTTTAACTAGGGGATAGTTAAGTTTTAAGGTAGGGGAGGGGATATAGATAACAACCATATAATCCGTTTTATTCTATATTTCCTAAAGCTCTTTCTATTACACTTTCTTATTTACTTTTTTAGTTATAGGAATCTATTATATGTTAATAGTAAGGTAAGAGCAGAAGGATGTTTACGTATAACTATCTAGGTTCGTTTACTATAAAGATATTAGTTCCGCTTACCGCCTTTACTAAGCTAATAGTAATTTTCTACCTTAGGGATAGAAAATTATAATTGGTTTGTTTAGCAATTAGAGCTAGTAAAACCCCATATTACTACTAAATTTAGTAGACTATTTAGATTAGGAAACCCTATTAAGAACTTTACCTTTTTACCCTTAATAGACCTTAAAGATAGTTATAATTAACTAAAGAATAAATTAAGCAGAATTAATAATAGCATACTTGTTATGTCTTTATTAAGTAGACCGCTAGTACTGTATAAAAGAGCTAAGTAATAGATTAGTGACGTCCTTATAGAAGTTAAAGGTTTCGCAGTTAATTAGCGTTAGGCTATATTTATCTAAATCTATAATATGATTCTGCTCTTAAGAGAGAACTATATAGATGCTGCTAGTGTAGCAGTTAATTTTATTAACTAGGATAATAGGCTATAAGCATTTCTAGAAAGGGACGTATTTTTATTAATCTTTAAAGATATCTCTAACGTTAGTAAGATGGCAAAGGATTAAAGAAATTAGTATAATAAGGCTAGAGAAACTATTTAAAAAACCTAGGGATAAGGTGTTTTTAATGGACCGCTTAAATACGCAGTCTTTTACCACTTTTTTTTTACTATCTAAAAGCTTACCATCTACCTATTTTATAAAGTAATAGCGTAAGTTAATAAGGCCCTAGTTAAGAGGCTTGATTGTTTAGGACGCGGTATTAAAAACACTACTTAACTACAGCTAACTAATTTTGTGCTTACGCCTAAGATATTAGGATGGGCAATATTAGATAAGGTAGTTAATAAGTATAGTTTAGAAAGACACTTAACTGGCTTTCTTATTCTAAATAAGAATGTACTACTAAGAAGTAGGAGACTAACTACTATAGGACTAAAGGTTACTAATATTGGAATTAGGTAGGTAAGAGAGAGCTTAGCTCTTATACTATAAATATATTCCTAATATACTTCTAATATAATAAATTTATTAGCGTTTTAGCCGTTAACACCTATTTAAGGAGAAGGCGTTAGTATTATACTAAGCCCGTCTTAATAAGGATTACCTATATTAGTTAACTTGCCTTTATCTTTTATAAATAAAAGCACCCTTATAGCTAGAACGCTTATTAGCTCGCCCCTATAGCTATTAGTATTCTCTTTAAGAAGGAACCTATAGAGAGGGCTAACGGTTACTTACTTGGAAGTAGGAGGTTTAGGAGTAGAATTAATATTTAATAAAAATGTTATTAAGCCCGGAGATAATAAGGAGTATATTAAAGAGACTGTAAATACTATAGCGATACTCTATTTAAAATAAGGGTATAACTATAAAGATAACATACTAGCTTATCTTAAAGTGTCACTAAACTAAACTATTAAAATTAAACTAACTAGGGTTATAAAGCTCTTACGTAGTTAGTATAGGGCAGCTAGTTCTAACCTAGAGATATATAAGGTCTGCTAGATGTATATATAAGCTATAGGAGGATATATAGGTTTAGCAATAAAGGGTTTAAACCATGCCGTACTGTGCTATAGACTCCATTTAATATACTATGCTTATAATTACCTTAGCACTATAAAGATAGATCCTACTATATACTCCTAGTTTAGAAAAGCTTATTAACCTCTAGTTCCGTCCAACTCCTTAAAACTATATAAGTTTATTTATAATTTAGTATTAAGGTTTTCCTATAATAGAGGGGCTTTGCTTAATTAAATACTGTTACTAGATAATTAAGATATATAGTAGTGTGGGAGGGAAGGTCTCTCTCTAGACGAGAAGTTAGTATACTGTCGGTCTATTGGTTGGTTATAGTCAGTTAGTAGAAATTAGTAGGAAAGTAGTTAGTAAGAAGAAGAGAAAAGAGTGTATTATATCCCCAAACTGTCCGTTAAGCCTATTTAAGTTATTAAAGACTTTAAGGCTGTGGGCCAATCTATATACCTATAGAAGGCCTATACTCTCCTAAAACCATACCTAAATTGGATACTAAATATAGTGGGCCAACTTACCCTATTATATACCTCCCCTACCTAAGTCATTGTCCCCTAACAACCTCTAAAACTCTAAAACTCCCTATCTTTAAAATAAAGGCGCAGTAGGTGACTATATACGCTCCTTACCCTTGCTATAAATCCAAGATAGTAAGCAAGGAGACTCTATTCTAGTTAAATGAGACCGCTCTTATCCGCCTAGTTAGATAGTATAAGCAACATTAGATAGACGGCTTTTAGATAACCTTACACTTTTATATCTTTCCATTTACTTAGTTCTGTCCTATAACTCTTTAGGCAACTCCACATAATTTTATCCTTCTATAATAATAGGGGGCACTCTACTTAGATCCACTGTAATAGTTAAAGGGTTAATTCTATTATTAACGCAGTAGAAGTATAAGCAGTTATTAAAGCGCTCTATTTTAGCTGCACGCATAATCTAAAACGCATTCTTATAGTTTTTAATAACTTTAAGATGGTAGAAATATATCTATTTTATAATTTTGTTCTAATTACTAGTTAGAAGAAGATTATAATCTTAGATTACCGCCAGAGAGTTTTATTGTTGTTTACCTAAAAGGGCGTTAGACAAGGCGCTAGTAGCTATAAGTTTAACTGCCGTAGGGAAGCGATATAGGATTGCGCTATAAAGGTTAGTATGTCTAGATAGCGTACGGGGCGGAGCTTTTAAGTCTTAGTAAGTATCTGCTAGCTCTACCCAGGTTCCTCCTTCCATAACCTTAAAATTATTATAATTGTCCTAAACACCAATAAACTATAGTAATATTATTCACTAAGTCCCAGTTAAAGGTCCTTTCGCCCTATAAAAAAGGTATAGCATAATTATGCACACATCTTCTTTTTCGCACGGCTAAGCCACCTAATTAGTCGCGTATTTTTCTATATCTTTAGTGGTCCAGTCCTAATCTAAGATCTTATATATAAATCTATCGCCTTTAGTTAATCCTTGCGCTTTAAGATCTGCCTACTATAACTCTAAGTAATAATGCATGCCAGGCAGAATAACTGTATAATTATCCTTAGTCTTATTATCTAAAGAAACGCTTCCTTAAATTATATTAGTACCGCGCCCACTCTCTATAAAAGAAGGAATGTTTATATTAATATAACGGAAAGCTATAGAATCTCCCTTAACCGCAAACTTTGTATAATAGGGATAGGAGATAAGTTGCCACTAGCTATTAGGCCTAAAAGCGTAATAGAGATAGTAGTACTTAGGATCTTATTTCATTAGCTACTAGCAGAGACTGTAAACCATTATTCTTAACTATTTATAATTTAGCCATCTATTAATTAAACGCTAGTGATAACGGTATATACGCATTTCTTTATTAATTATTACTAAAATGCTAGAATCCTACTACTATCCAAACATATTTAAAACCACGGATCCGTCTCGCTACTATATACCTTAGTTATTTAGTAATAGTATTTAATTAAGTAAAGCCCTTCTATTATAGGAAAACCTTAGTGCTAAATTATAAATAAACTTATACGGTTCTAAGGAGTTGGACGGAACTAGAAGTTTATAAGCTTTTTTAAACTAGGAGTATGTAGTAGGATCTGTCTTTATAGTGCTAAGGTAATTATAAGCGTAGTATATTAAACGGAGTCTGTGGTATAGTGCGGTATAGTTTAAACCCTTTATCGCTAAACCCATACGTCCTCTCATAGCTTGCGTATATATTTAATAGACCTTATATATCTCTAGGTTAGAACTAGCCGCTTTATACTAACTGCGCAAGAGCTTTATAACCTTAATTAGTTTAATTTTAGTAGTTTAGTTTAGGGACGCTTTAAAATAAGCTAGTATATTATCTTTGCAGTTATACCCTCGTTTTAAATAGAGTATCGCTATAATATCTGCGGTCTCCTTAATATACTCCTTATTATCTCTAGGCTTAATAACGTTTTTATTAAATATTAATTTTACTCCTAGCCCTCCTACTTCCGGGTAAGCAACCGTTAGCCTTTTTCTTAGATTCCTTCTTAAAGAGGATATTAGTAGCTATAGGGGCAAGCCAACAGGCATTCCAGCTATAAAAATACTTTCGTTTATAGAAGATAAGGGCGAGTTAACCAATATAGGTAATTCTTGTTAAAACGGGCTTAGCATAATACTAACGCCTCCTCCTTAAATAGGTGTTGACGGCTAAAAAGCTAATAGATTTATTACATTAGAAGCATATTATAAATATATTTATAGTATAAAAGCTAAGCTCTCTCCTACTTATCTAATTCCAACATTAGTAACTTCTAGTCCCATTATAGTCAATCTCCTACTTCTTAGCAGTAGGTCCTTATTTGGAATAAGAAAGCTAGTTAAGTGTCTCCCTAAACCATACTTATTTACTACCTAGTCTAATATTACCCTTCCTAACTTTATAGGCGTAAGCGCGAAATCGGCTGGCTATAGTTAAGTAGTAGTCTTAATACTGCATCCTAAATAATTAAGCCTCTTAACTAGCGCTTTATTAACTCTTACTATAACTTTAAAAAGTAGATGGACTATAAGCTTTTGGATAGCGGAGAGGAAGTTATAGAAGACTATGTATTTAAGCGGTCCATTAAGGACATCTTATCCTTAGGCCTTTTAGATAGTTTCTCTAATCTTTAGCTATCTTGCTAACGTTAGAGATATCCCTAAAGATTAATATAAATGCGTCCTTTCCTAGAGATGCCTGCAGCCTATTATTGTTATTAATAAAATTAACTACTATACTAGTAGTATCTGCGTAGTTTTCCCAAGAGAGCAAAATTTCATTATAGATTTAGACGAGTACTATGCAACGCTAATTAACTATAAAGCCTCTAACTTCTGTAAGGACGTTACTAATCTAGTACTTAGCTCCTTTATATAGTACCAGTGGTCTACTTAATAAAGATATAATAAGCATGCTGTTATTAATTCTGTTTGGTTTACACTTTAGCTAATTATAAGTATCTTTAAAATTTAAGGGTAAGAAGGTGGATTTCTAAACGGGGTTTCTAATTATAATGGTCTACCAAATCTAGATAGCGGTGTGGAGTTTTGCCGGTTCTAACTACTAAATAGACCAATTATAATTTTCTATGCCCGGTATAGAAAATTGCTATTAGCTTAGTAAAGGCGGTAAGCGGAACTAATATCTTTACAGTAAACGAATTTAGGTATTTATACGCAAACATTTTTCTGCCCTTACCTTACTATTAACACGCATTAAATTCCTATAACTAAAAGGTAAATAAGAAATAGAAAGAGCTTTAGGAAATATAGCAAATAAACGGATAGGCTGCGCGGTTATTATTAACGTCCCCTCCCCCGCTTTAGAACTTAACTATCCCCTAGTTAAACATTTCATACTTAGTTCTATTAAACGGTTTTTCTAAAATGCGTACTTTTTAAACTACGCGGCGTTATAATATAGGTGGATTTTTATATTATATCTTCCTTAGACTCTAGCTCTGCTGTTATTTCTTATAATATAGTCCTGCCTAACTAGTTAAGCCAGTCTTCCTAACGGACTTTAGATACCTATTGTTAGTAAAACTTCTTTAATCTGTTCCTTAGAGTTTGGTTACAAAATAGCGTGCCGTTAAGATCCTTAATTAAGTACTATCCTTTATATAGGTGACTCTTATATATATGGAACGGGCCTAGCTATTTCGGATCTGACTTATAACTGCTAGAATAATCTTACTTAAGCTGCGTATTATAGAGTATAACTATATCTCTAACCTTAAATCCATCCTAGCAAATACAACAGGTGTTATTAAAGTACTTCTTATTTATTACCCTTAGTCGTCTTATATACATAATAGCCTCTTTTATATCTACGTTTCTTTAGTTAAACTGCTTTATACAGAGTGCTAGTAGCTTTATAGTAGTCTAAACTATTTACCAAAACAGCGTTTGCTAAGTGGGTATATAAAGTTTAATAGAAAGAATATACTTATATCCGTATATAACTCTTACTAGCGTTATTCCCGTAGGCCGCTTAACAGTTGTTTTATCTACTCATAAAATAGTATAGAGATTATCTAGCTATAAGCTATCTATCTTTACTAAAGCGTCTACTATAGGCTTATGCCCTCGCTCTATTAAGCCTTATCCCTATAGGTAATATATAGAAGCTATAACCCTTTTAATATCGTAGAGCTCCGCAAGCGTAGCGGTTATATTAGCATTTTCTCTACCACCATCTATAGAAAGCTGTTTGAATACTCCCTATCTACAGATAATGTCTTTATAGAGGAACTTTGCTATACTTTTTATATCCTTTTTCTAAAGGGCTTAGGCTTCTACCTATCTAGATATGTATTCTTAAGTATTAGCTAAGTATTGAAATCTAAGACGGGTTATTAATATAAACGTAATATCTACTGTTATTTATTGCTATAAAGTAGACTCCTATATAGGGTATATTGCTTCTTCTTCCTGTTCTAACTGCCGCCCCTAGCATTACAGGCACGACTTAATATGCTATAATATCTAATCCTATAGCCCTAGTTACTAATATTAATTTAAGACTCTCTAATACGTCCCTTCTTATCTATAATGTCTACTCTGATTATAAAGGCTCTTAATAATCTCTTACTAAGTATTCTTATTATTAATTACCCTTTGCATTAGTATATTTTTCGACTATTAATAGAAGAGCTATTAATTACGCACTAGGAACTTTAGTGCTTACTGTTTAAATCTTTTAAATTTCTTAGTATTTATTTCTTCTAAATGTTATAAGGTTACTACATCGGCAAAATATAGTACCCTTTCAATGGCCTCAATGGTTGGTGGTTGACGCAATTAGCGCGCAGTTGAGGTCATTTGGCAACTCGACCGACTAGCCTATGTCATGTTTTTTTAATATGCAGCCTGCGCGCAGCCTGCGCGCAACCTACCAGTAATCTGCGCATTTGGTAACCATAATTATATTTACCTCTTTTATACTAATAACATATTTTAAATAAATAAAAGCTACTTTAAAGCTATTTATAAGGCTAGCAA
>Ga0307507_10006290_pt1 | contig 18366 bp, 20 predicted proteins | sample 7_EM_MG_FD_207223 | JGI IMG/M metagenome (GOLD analysis project Ga0307507, IMG submission 207223) | Populus trichocarpa ectomycorrhiza microbial communities from riparian zone in the Pacific Northwest, United States - 7_EM | ecosystem: Host-associated > Plants > Roots > Unclassified | place... | reverse complement strand
CTTTTTGTATGGGGCCCCATACAAAAATCTAGGTCACTTTCACACAGGCTGATGCAATCATCAACAATAGAAGCAGCTTTGATTCCTTGCACTTCTACTTCTAGAGGTTTGAATAGATTATGATTCTTTAGCTGGAGGAAAATTTTGAAGTGTATCCATTCACACAGTGTTGGGAATTGTCCGGTTGAAAATGGTAAATTTGCCCCTAAAACCACCATCGGACGAATCTTTTTGTCCCCGTACTTTACAAGTGATAAGGGCCGAATTTCCTAGCAGCAGGCTTGGTATTACGGTGCTTTGGAGATTAAGGATTGACGAATAGTGTGTTGTAGATATGCTCGGGTTATTCCTTCTAGGGGTATTTGAGGTAAGTTAGTTGGCAAGTATGGGGAAGTCATCGTGGGTATAAAAGGCCCCAGTAAAGTGTAGTTTAAGGAATTGAGGCCTGATTTTAGAAAGGATATCTTTGTTAGGAGTAGCTTGTAGTATTTGGTTATGTATAGTACGACTCGACGCTTCTGCCCATATCCGCCATTCCAAAAGTGGAGAAGTAGGGTTTAATTTCGAGAATGGAAAGGCTGTGATGGGAAACCTTAACCTTGTGGGATGGTCTCATGGATCAGCAGGCTCATCGGGGAATCAGATTGGGCGGGGAGGATAGGGACCTAATGTGCCGGCGCCTATGAACAGATATGATATGGTAGACCTCTGTAATGATGGACACGATCATGACCGAGCATATAATGGGGCGCATGGTCGACTATGATCTGATCGAGGAGAACCCATGATCGAGTGATCGATCATGGCCACTGCTCGAGTATGATCCATTTTGTGTCTATCAAGAATCAAATATTCATTCAATAGGGATTATGGGTATTCACACTCCTGGTATAACAGGAACAAAATATGTCTATCCGCTCGTCCGCCTAGCGTATCACAGTAATTTGTGGCCGGTTGGCGGTATTCACTAACTTAGCTGCCACAGACCCGAAACAATGGGAGTGGTGACACTACGATAAAGTTAGTAGTTAGGATGGTAGTTTGAGTTAGAGTTTACGGAAGTAGGCATGCGGAATGGTTTTGATGATTTCATTTGTTCAGCAGTTGAAAGGATGGATTGAAAGGATTGACGGAGATGCATTGTGGATTGTCTTTCCTTTGTGGTTATGCTAGGAGGTGGAGTTATGCATGGAGCGAAATAGATGAGTGTGGGAAACGATAGAATGGTCGTGATGTTTTCCTTACACTCTATATATTCTTATCATTTGTCTAGTTAGTTTACGATAGCGAAGAGCGAACGAAGTTTTAGTTTTCCCTGCCCTTGAGTTAAGTCCCACTCTAGTTTTAGTGTTGACGTGTTTGACTGTCGCGCCATTAGTCTGTTCGCCTACGATACCCGATATTACAAGAGTTTGTTGAGGAACTAATAGCGTAAAGTCTTGCCGAAAGAATTAGTACCTAAGTTAGTGCGATGGTAGACTCTCTTCACATAAGTTCATCGCATCACCCAATCGCTAAGATTAGTAGAGTGATCGGGCATGACTTTGGATGCTCGAGCAGTACCCATGATTTAGGAACCCCTATGATCGTGGCTGATCGAGCATACTATAGTCGAGCAAAACTCGATCATGATCTGATCGTGTCCATCACTAGACCGCTGTGGTTGCTAAGCATTCATGGTTCTAATCCATATCGGTAAGGGAAGCGGGGGGGTGGGGTGGGGGCAAGGTGAAAATAGGAGCGCCTTAGAATGTAAGGGCGTCCCCGTAATACTTAACCCCGAGAGCTAGGGGCCTATAACAGAATTTATCGACACCGTCCACAGCACATCGCGATCGTGGAATTTTCTTGTTTTCCTTTCAAGGGTTAAAGTCCTACAGACTATGGAAGAAGTTCGCAAAAGGTAAGCATTCCTTCGGGCTGCTTTGTGGCCCGGGCTTACCTTACCTTTCAGTAATCTCTTCGCCTGGGCTAGAGGCTTCTGTTTTACACCTTGTGAGCACCAAAGCTATCTACACTTAGTGAGCTGGACTATGGGCCTAGAAAAGATAGTCCATTGATCATGCTGTTGTCCGGAACACAGGAATGGGCAGTATACAGGGAATGATCGTTGGCACGGGAATGGTGGAATGGTGGAATGGTGAAATCTCTGGAATGCCAACTGGAATGAGTACGAGTATGTAAGGTTGGAATGTTGGAATTCTGGGGGCTGCGCTGCACTTGGAAACTTGTATATATAGACTGTTGTTGTTGTTGTTATGATTGAAATGGCAATGAAGATGTTATAAGAGTCTAGTACGGATTTCACATGCGACAGCTCAGACATCGAGTGACTATCTATGATGCCGATAAAGAGGGACACAGGGGGCATTTAACTGCTGTTTATAGTATTTTACAGTGCTTGAGGAGGTGGATTTCCACTTAATATTTCAAGCACATACTCTGAGTCCCGTACCTGTTTTGCATACAGTCTATGTAAGCTGGGCTGTTGAGGTAAATGTTTCGGGGGCCACGGTGGCCTAGATATCACACAATGCAAGGGGGCGCCCCAGCCACATGTGGCTTCAATTATTACATGATAGCTGTTGCACGAATAGGCATGTGATAGCTAGAGATAAGGCTTTATTAACAGGTGAGGTGATGGGATGCAGCTAAAGTGTACCTCTGCCAGATCAATTTTTTTGGATGATTCCCCCCTTTACCCAGAGAGCGGAAGTTTCAATGTTTGTGTGTGGAGCCAGTTCCTAAATGGCGGTATTGAATAAAAGCGGGGGTTTGGGGAAATTTTTATGGGTATAATGTACCAATCCGATACACAACGTTAAGGCTCCGTATGCGAAATTGACCGCTATCCATTAAGCGGCCCGAGACAGCAGAATACCGGTACGATATAATGCGCGACTAGGCAGCAAAGCCTTGGTCAATCGCCATCAGCTTACCTCCAAAAACTCTTACAGTCTGCAGTCTTCGGTAGCCCTCTAATGTCCGGACTCTGAGTCAGAACACCCGGAGTAAGATTAGGGTTTTCTCCACACAATAGTATAGTTATTGAAGTTATATCCAGTGTTCCCAGCCGGCCCGCCCGTCAAGCTTTGGGTACGGCCGGACTGTGGGAAAGCGGCTTTCTAAAACAAAAGCCGACTTGGAGGCCTCAGGTTTTTTAACCCTAACATTAATCCGCAAAAACTCATTTTTGCAGATTAAGGTTAGGGTTGATACACGTGACTTCAGGTGTTGTGATCACTTGGCTTAAAGCTTTACATCTGGAGGTAAATATTTCGGGAGAATCAATAATATTTATTTATAACTAAAGGTTATTAGCGGTTTCTCCGTAAATCACGTTTTAAAAACATTGTTGGTATTCGTGGTAGGGAAGAAGTACAGTATGTTCTATAATACACGTGGTATAAGTCAGATTGAAATTAAGAGCGCAAGCGGAAAGCTTAGCTAGACGTCGGGTAGAGTGTAAGTCTGAGACATTGCAAGGCGAATCTGACGCGCGGTATGCCAAGAAACGGAGAATAGCCGTATGACAGCTACCGTATTGTGCTTGCTGCGTGTTCTGGCTCAACATGGCGGACTTGCTGTTAGTTCCTGAAATTACGCAACCCGGGGGCGGGAGGGAAAGCGAAAGATCCCTGCTTTCCCTCTCAATGTTCCTACTGGAGTAGGACGAGGAGAGACACCCGCACACTTGTGCCTGGAGAAAATTGATTTTATCCCAGCAAGTATGGGACTCTCCGTATGCAAATTATTACAGCTCCAAGGGTGTGTGGGTTACACGAGCAGAGGTGGGCTGTGAGCAAGATGGAAGGGCAACAAACCTCGCTCGTGGAATCTACGAAAATTAGGCGCTATACCTCGGTAGAATACCAGAAATGCTTTTATCCCAGCAAAAAACACCACGTTTCGCCCACGACCAAGAAAACAACAAACTTCTAATTAAGAAAACACCACACCAGAAATACTGCTGAATTTTATAATTTTTCTGATCCAAAGGGCAACTATATAGATGGCCTATATTGCTTAAAAATTACCCTCTTAGCAAAATGCTAGGGCAGGCACACCGGTACTGCTAGGGTGTGTTGAGACAATGCTCACTACCTTGTTTGGCACCGCGGTGAATGAGTGGATGAAACATTGTGCTTTCGCTGGGATGAAAAAACGTTGCTGGTATTCGTATTCGGTAGGGAGGGCACGGGATTGACTGGTATTGAAAAGGCCGAACACAGGGATAAAATATGCGTGAGGAAAATTGTCTGTGCGTATTTGACAGCTTATACAAAATTGGGGCTCAAATGTTCTGGCTCTATATGTCTGTAACTTGTGCAAGTACTCGGGGGTATGTTTTCGTACAGTTAATTTAGGCTAACTTGCAAAATAATCCCTGTCTTGCACGAAAACATATTCCCGGATACTATCCCGTTGAGATCTATGATGCCCGATCTAACGAGCTTTGACCGTATTCCTATTCTTCCCACTTTATATACGAGCAGTGGACTAGGTGAGAGCCCTGTTCGGGTTCTGTATGTTTGTAACTACGCTCCGGTGTTTTTGCCTTCTCTGTTCCGGAGAGCGGGTTTTTAGGTGGGGTTTTCACCCCTTTTCTAAAGGAGGAAATTTTTAGACTACCTTGGGCACGGTCCAAGAGACGTCTTGTCTCCTCCCTTCCCCTCCTAAAAGGCCACCTCCGCACCTCACTCACAGCCCAATCCCCCCCACGGTCGAATTCACATGCAACGGTCCCACTTGTGGCGCTTTCAATATACAAGGTGGTGCGGGACAAGTCAACATCCCTTCGACCAAATAACGTAACCCCGCACCCAATTCACAAATCTTCATTCACATCCTCAAACTAGCGGCTATCATTCTGACCTTACATTTCCACTTTTGCGACTAATGCGGAGTGAGTTCTAGATTCAAGGAGCAGCAAATTAGGGAAACATGAACAAAACTCAATCCGATTTGATTGAATGGTATAAACTCGAAACCAAGTTCTTTTTGGATCATGTCAGACACACGATATATGTGGGGAAAGCAAAAAATAGGAACGAGAAAGTGGAGGAGGATTGGAGAAATTGCGGGGAGCTCGGGAGGGGAGGCTTTGGTGTCGTCCATAAGCAGATCCAGAAAACTACGGGCTACTATCGCGCAGTAAAGGCAATTGATAAGAGGCTTCCCCAGGAGCTCGATTATTCTAGGGAGCTCCTTGTGATGGCCATATTAGCAAAAGTTTGTGTTTTCACCCCCGAGGGACTGCCCCATGGGATTTTCTTGTTGTGGTCTAATAGTTACTTGTCTTAGCGCCCATCTCTATTTGTGGAGTTTCTGGGATGGTTCGAGGAGCCCGAAACTCTGTATATTGCAATGGAATATCTCGAGCGGGGCGATCTCACAAAGCATATCGGTACACCACTACCCCAAGAAACTGTTAAAAATATTTCGGAGCAAGTGCTCGAGGGTCTTAAAGTAATGCATGAGCAAGGGATAGCTCATCGGGATCTGAAACCTGTGGTATGATTCTTAAGACAAAACTCCTCGCTCGACCACACAGCATCGCAGAATGCTGACGAATACATAGAATATTTTTGTAGTCTCTATGTCTCCGGTATGGGTCAAACTGGGGGATTTTGGGGTGTCCAAGCGAATCCAGGCTCAAGCCACTACAACCCTGCACACTCAGGTGTCAACTCGGGTATATGGCGCTCCTGAGGTTTTAGGCTTAGACTCCAATAGCGAAACCTCAGAGTACACGAACTCCGTTGACATTTGGTCACTCGGATGTGTGATATATGAGTTACTTGCAGGGACGAAGCTATTCGCCTCGGAGGGTCAAGTATCCCGGTACTTCTTCGGGAAATGGCCCTTTCCCCAAGATAAACTGAAAGGATTATCACCTCCTACTGACGATGTCGGAATCTCGTTACTAAAGTCCATGCTCGCCATCCAACCCGAGGATCGCCCTACCGCTGTGGATGCATTGAGCCATGTTTGGCTTGTGCGCCCTAAGCGCCAGAATGAAGATCATAGAGATTTGGCTTTAGGGGCTAGTGCAGGATTCCAGAGATGCGGATCTGCCGTCCTAGAACCTATAATTGACACTTCTGGAATGATACCGTTCGGCGCAGCCTCAGTTCAGAACTCGGTGATCCAGGTGGAGCTCCTAAAATCAGAGCCGATGCACCACAATTTCGAGGCCACTCACTCAAACGGGTTCCATGCACTGGGAAAAAAACAGATTGGCAATATTCCACACTCGTCTCCCAAAAGTAGTACCCCGAATACCAAACTCAACTTGCATATAAAACATGTGGCTAACGAGAGTTGGATGCTGGACCATAGGCCTCCAACAAGCGATCCCCCAAAGCCAAACACTGACCGTGGATATGTCCTGTAATCGACCACGAGCACAAATGGTATGCTGGAGCACACGCCAAAGAAATTGCAAAAAGCCCGCGCCTCCATTCTTGATGGAACGATATCAGGAAGAGCCCACCGGTGAACCTACCCTATCTAGTAGAGCAGGTTCGGTTCTAATGATTAGCAAAGTTTGGAGGACCAAGCCTTATCGGGTTCTCGGCACGATACCCGTTGGAGCGGAGAGGGCGAAAACCAAAATAACACAAACTCCAAATCAATCCAAACTCCTAATACCAGGCCAAACCATGATGCAAGATAGGGTCCGCATGCGGAGCGAACCCGTGACGCTGGCTGCGATTGTAACCGCAATCTTAATTCTAGCCGGAATACTAACCAGAATCGTACTGCTTGCCGGGACCCGAACTCGAATCCCAATGCGGGCTGGAACTGTGACACCGGAGGAAATCGAAATCTCGGGTAAAGGACAAACAGTTAGTAGCAGAACACAGATCAGAGTAAGGTACCGATACCAGCGACGGAAATGGAGGGTATATCGGAGAGCGGGCAAATAGACAGGGTGTCAGGGAGGCCCGGATGGTAATGCAATACGAAAATTTGGCCTGGGTTGCGGAACCATTGATCATGATTTCACTAGCCCCATTCCCGTATTCGCGGCGCAGGGTATGAGCTGGATTTCAGAAGGTTGTTTGACATTGCATACGATATATTTAGGGCGAGTTTCTAGGTTTTGGCTATCGGAGTTATATTTCCTATTGTAACTTAAGGGACTGGAATTGGGAGGGTTATGGATGAGCAGACATTGGCTAGGTGTAATTGGAGGTTTATTAATTGGGTTCGGTGGAGATGGGTTTCATAGTGGGTAGCCTCGTAGGAGTATTAATACCCGTAATTTTCATCTTAGAATATTTCAATTTTCTGACTTTCGTCATTGGAGGACTTCCCGGAGGAATCTGGAAAAATCTGGAGCTCAGATCAAGAATCTGGATCACAGGCTGTTCCCATAGAAAAAACTGATTTTCTAAATTTCCAGATTATGATCATTGTAGAAAAATGAAATTGCACATATGAAACCTAATAGATACAAGTAGGAAATTATCTTTCATAGGATCATGTCCTGTAGCAGCTTGCCAGTTTTCCATTTTGCCCATTGAGAACTGGGACCTAATGTGTCGAGAAGTGTAGCTTTAGGGCTTGTTGACCGATTGTATATATACAAGTTTCTAGATTTTAGCGTGAAAACATGCCAAGACCACTTCTAAATCCCTTCCAGATTACTACGGGAAGTCCTCCATTAGAATGACGGCGCCCTGGGTAAAACTGAAAGTTGGAAATTGGAAGTTTGGAACTCTGGGCGAGTATATATGAGGGAAGAAAACTCTTTCACAGCAAGAAGTTTGTGTCATTGCGTATTCCTTGCTTTCCTCAAGCGTTGCTTTAGGCATGGCTGCTAAGGCTTAGGACCTCTAACTTCTAACTTTGATTTATACACGGGGGCACTGTCACTCTACTCCGATGCAAATTAAGTATGCGAAATAAATGAATAGTAACACTTGTCCACCGCCACAACTGCGACCGCCACACCTAATTTTCTCCATTTTCTATTATTTTCATTTCTTATATCCAGAGGGTGTCTTGCAAAATAAATATTTTTATTACCTTTTCGAGCTAGGAGTTGTAGATACTATTTCTCTCCAGTTGATGTTTGATGATAGTCACTGTTATTGATAAGGAGCCACTGTGGTCGTGTGCACTTCAAGTACTAGATTTGCGCCCGAGTAATTCGAAGGGAAAGCCCCCTCTATGGCTTGTTCTTGTGCTTGCTCTGCTATTAATTTCCCTCGTTACTATGGCATATTTGGGGTGTGGTTCATCTATGTAAAAACTTGTGGCTGACTTAGTATGTTGGCGCTAACAGAGGACTAGCCATAGTAACATCAATGACAAGTGTAGCTACGAAGACCCTCAAACGGAAGTCCGCCTGTGCCTTACGATATGGGTTCGTGGGGGCACGATCATTAACGGGGGAGCGGGTATCGGGCCATCCCGTTAAGTTGGATGATGAATGGGCGGGTATTAAGGTTGATGTGTTCCTCGCCCCCAGGGAAACAGAAAAAAGAACCTTCATTGCCATTACACCCTGTGATAGCGTGTACAAGTACAGGGTCCGGAAAGAAGTTACGGAACAGTTATTCAAGGTTAATCAGCCAAATATATCCCTGCCTGTTGTGGTTGATAGGTTCCCACCCTTGTACAATTTAGGGGGCGATGTGATGAAACTGTCGTACCGTACTTCATTGAGCCTTGTCTAAGAGGGCTCATGGATATAAATTGGGGGATATAGTGCGAAAACTACCGTATGACAGGAAGACTAAATCAACCATACGCGGCAAGCGAAATAATTATCGAGAGTGAAATGGGTAGAAGAGTTTTTGCACTGGTACGGTAACAACACCAATTGAGCAGCCTTGGGTACCATACAAATTTGTGATATTGGCCAAGTTACGGTAGTGGAAAAACTGCCATATAGCAGGAAAACCAAATCAACCATATCGAGGTCAATCTCAGACGGGACTCAACCTATTGGCAGCCAAACACAGGACAGGCCGGGGAAGCAATACTGGGATGGAAGTGGAGGGCGTATAGGAAACCGGAGAAACAGATCGCGCATAGGGGTAGAGGATCACGGAGTGGTGCGAAAATCTGGGCCGGGTTCCCAAACGAGCAATCATGAATTCACTACGGCCATCCTTGTATTCATAGGATTGAATTTGGGCATATGACAGCGAGGAGGGTTCCCAAATAATGATATTGGAGGGCTGGTTGTTTGGGATTGCGTGGCTCATGTTTGGAGGGGGTATTTTTGGATTTAGGCGGTGGAAGTTATATTTCTATGCTAGGGGACGCGAGTTGGAATCTTTTGGGATAATATGATAAGCCAGGAATTGGCTAAGTGTGTTGAAATTTTATGTCAAATCCGTGGGTGACTTGATCGCTTGCAAAGGCAGTGCTGAACTTGGCTCTGAAGTTTCTCGCACCTTGCACTTAGCAGTATTGATGCCTGTAATTTCAATATTTAAGATGCTTCAATTTTCCGACCATCATATCGTTGAGTGACCAGAGTCTTGCTGTGTTCGCGGAAGCCCGGGGGGTTTGATTGTAGCACCTGGGCACCGCACCGTATCATATGCCCCCGATTCTCACAACCAACCCCCCTTCCTCATGCTTTCTACGATAAGATGCAGCCACATACCGTAGGTACCATATTTACTCATTCTGCTTGGATATGAGCTTAAGCCTTAAGTGAGATCAAGGGAAACAGTTGCTTCGTTATATCCACAACTGGCTCTACCGTCCAAACTTGCCTAATCTATATCTACACACATGAATGGTATTGGACAGAAGAGGTCAAATGCCAACCGTCAGCAGATGGCTAAATCAATATCTTACCCTAGTTTCTTGGAGACCCTCCTAGCAAACTTCGGGCTGCTTTTTACCCGGTGGCTCGCTATTAATTCGATTCTAAATTGGTGTTCAAGACCCTGCTGCAATCGAAGTCGAAGTGGGTGCCAAGATGCCAACCGGAATTGTGCGTTATGGATAGCCTAGAGTAGCTAACTTAACACGTGCAATCGTACCTTCCAATACACAAGGTGGTTGGCCAATGCCACGGGATTTCCTTCTCTCTCATTCTCGCAGCTAGAGACAACTCGAGTAGAGATATCCTCGGTGCTCCCAACAGTCGAAGTATGTCCGCCTTAGAGGTAGGATAAGGCGGATCATGTAGTAGTCAGTTTTCTTTGGATGAGCGGACGTCCCACGTCCGACAATGAAATATCCGGATAGACTGTAGGTCTGGGCGTCCAGTACGCGGCAGACTCTGACAACTATTCTCGAGGCCTCACACTCCCCCCGCTGTCATTTATATTATGTGACTAAAACCCACCTCTCACGTTGTCCCTCCAGCTTTTTTATCCATTGCTCATGTTTCCTTTTAACCCGGGGGTCCCATATCGATAGTGGTCTCCCATCCATAGAGTTGGGGACATGGTTACTAGCCCCGTAATGCTTCCTTAGATTGCGGAATGCCCATCAATGGAAGCAACCGATAAAATCTGAAGATTCTTTTCCGATTAGAAGTCAATCCACGACTTAGACACCGAGATTCCTACCTGGGTCATTTATGCTACTTTCTTGACCAGATTTTGGGATAGGGATAGGCAAAGGTTGAATCATGAAACATCACTCACCCCCAGCCTCCTTCCCCGTGTTGAATTTCTGGTCAGTGTCTTCCATTGTCCCCAAACAACGGCTTTGTTTAAAGCGTTTCTTTCCTATATCATTCTGTCCTATTGGGTTGTATCTTTTGTGGTGGTGAGACATCGTCGGTTGGGTATCGATTATTGGGTGGCTATTTCATATCGGCTAGGTTTCATTGCGCTCTCCAGATTTGGAGGAGTATACTCGGTTAGAACTCATGATGCGTTCTAGGCTGAAGATAGGAAACCGGTCTCTTCTCATGAAGGATGAGGTCACTTATGTTTTCTGTATATATGGCGGGTTCAAGTAACCCATTGCCAATTGGGCAAAGCGCAAGGGGCAGCTCTAAGGACACAGGAGCCACGGTTCGGAGGAAAATCGGAAAAAGGTATATCTGGTTGCCCGGCCAGCGCGGGGTCCTATCTCAGGGACGCGGGGTCCGTGAACCCTGCTATACTTATACCCCCCTACGCCCCCGAGACTAGGAGATCATCAGGCTTTCTTGCTTCATTGCTTTCCACACTTCGCGTTTTTCGTTGCTTGCCACCAAATCCATTCCAGAAGAAGACTGAATACCCAATCCCACCCTGCATACCAGCTAGCCCACTCACAGCTTCACATTCCAGCCAGTGCATCATGGCCCCAAGACGATCCTCTACGCGTGGAGGAAGCTCGACTCGAACAAACACAGGAGCCACCGCAAATATACTACAGAAAAGCACGCGTAGCCAGCAGCCACCAAGCCGGTACGGCCAGCGCACAGACACTGCTCCAATACCCAGAGGGAGCAGCGTAGCGAATGACTCCGCAAGCGATAGTGCCGAAATTGAGCCCAGCATTCCCGAATACAGCCACTCTCTGCCAAGTAGCATCAGAACCCAGAGCAGAAGCCCAGACTCCCGGGGTAATACCGGACCAAACTCAGAACCCGCGAGGTCACATAACGAATCCAGGATCTCAAGCTCCCCCATGGCCCCATCCGAAGCCTCAATCAACCTGACGACCATGAGAGAACTACTTCGTTCCCATGAACAAGACATTGTCGACCGCGTTGTTCTCCAACTACGTACCCAACCCACTCCCCAACCTAGCACAATCCCAGCAAACCCGCCAGGGCTTCACTATCCCCCGTCAGATACCCAATCAGCCTTACACTACCACCCTCCTGGCACTCACGCACCTTGTGGAAACCCCACCCTCATACGAATAGCGGAGTTAGAGAGTCAGCTTGCGGAATTGAGAGCAGCAAACCAAAGGGAGCAGCGCTTACCCGAGTTAAGAGCCCCTGGTACGTCATATCCTATCCAACCTCTTATTATAGAAGAAGGCGAGAGCACAAGCAGCATGGTAGACAGCGTGGAAACACTCTTTCCAGGGGTGGAACGTAGTACATTAGTACAGATCATCGAGAACCGTTTCAAGCCAACAAACATCTACCGTTTGTTAGCTAGCGAGAAAGAGCGCGCAGAAACCCACCGAACAATCAATATTGGGGGAGTCGAGTTCGAACAGCCCGAGTGGGATGGAAAAGAAAGCGAATATCGGATGAGTAGTTTCTTTAAGGCCTAGGCTGTCTACTGCGGAATCCTGATCAAACTCGGGCCTTATGGAATGCAAGGGGAGCTTGCTACCGCCCTATGCATATACACGATGAATCTCTACGAGTTGCTAGAGAAGTATACCTGGGAGGGGGGTTAAGGCCTATCATTTTCAATTGCACCGGAAGCGGGTGGTCAGCGGAAAGAACATATTCCAGCCAACCGAGTAGCGCCAGCTAGATAGTCAATTGATCGCGGCAAAATGCTTTGCCCACCCTGCACTTCGGGTATCCTGGCCCCAATCACCGAAAGCAATACAAGGACAAACCCGGCTAACCAGTACCGCACCTTACCCCCTGGGTGAACAGAAAAGCAATTACACCCTGCCAAGCACTATCCCATCCATCACCGCAATGCCTAGCACCTTGCCCCAACCTCCCACAGCCCAGTCCTGCCGCAATTGGAACTTCCGAGAATGCAAGCTGGCCTAGTGCCGCTATCAACATTCCTGTATAACATGTGGTAGTAGCCACCGCGCGTCGCAATGCACACTGGGAAACAACAGCCTATCGCACACACAACGCAATGCCCACTTAGGACGTTAGTCCTCTCTACCCCCATGGCAGATAGCCCCCCCGTCTTGATGCATCCTTAGCCCGCATTCCCTCCACCCTATCTCTTTGCACATCACACTCCAAGGAACCGGCTCCCTCCCCTCCACCCCCTTTTTTCTTCACCCATATATACAACCGAATAGCTAAGCTTGTCCTTCCCACAGCTACAAATACTGCCACTGCCCCGACCCATCAAGTCTCTACTCCCCAAAGGGCTGATAATACCCCCTCACTGGTCCACGTTAGCCAAGCAATTGCCCACCCAAACACTAGTATCCACTATCAATTATTCACACTGCATCCATTCCCAATACTGGCAGGTCGGCTAAAGCCTGCCGGGTGGGAGAAACCTACAGCCAACTTCCCAGACAAGCGAGTCACCCAGGCCATTATGGGAATCTGCAAGTATGGTGCACGAATCGGATTCGAAGGAGTTCGGAGGGCACCCCCTATCTACCCCAATCTGGCCACTACCCAGGGAGATACCAATCAGGTAATGGCCGATATCACAGAAGAGCTCAACCTGGACCGCCTGCTTGTATACCCAAATACACAGTCTCTACCGCTCCACTATACTGCATCCCCTCTAGGTCTAATCGACAAGTCAGATGGCGGCAAGTGGAGGATCCACCACCTCTCCTATCCCACAAACACAACCGGCTCGATCAATGGGCGAATCCCGGAAGAATTCGGAACTATTGCCTATAGCAGCGTGCACGATGCAATCCAGGCTATCCAAACTATGGGTGTAGGCAGCCTACTTGTCAAGCGAGACTTCAACTCCGCTTTCCCCCATATCCCAGTTTCCCCGTTAGATTCCCCTCTTCTAGGATTCCAGTGGCTGGGCAAATACTATGCTGAGCGCTTTTTACCCTTCGGGCTCAGAACCGCACCATACCTTTTTAACCTTTTCTCCGAAGTTTTCCATTGGATCTTAGGGGAGGAACTTCGAATTCTAGGTCTCCCCGCAAGAATCATACACTACCTAGACGATTTCTTAATTGTCCTACCACCACCCTCCGAACCAATCAAATATACTACTGTATTCGCCAGACTCTGCGAGGAAGTTGGCTTAAGGATCAAAGAGTCAAAAAACGAAGAGGGCACCAGAGTTAGTTTCGCAGGCATCGAGCTCGATACCCGATAGATGGTGATTCGACTCCCAAACAAATGTTACTTAAAGCTCAAACTATTGTACAGAGTACCAGGGAAAAGGTATCAGTTTTCCTTCTAGAGCTTCAACGAATTACAGGTTACCTTACCTTTTCTTCAACCGTAGTGCCATTAGGCCGTACCTTCCTCCGGCGACTTTATAATATGCAGCTATATTTCCCACCAGGCAGCGGACACCACAGACGTCGTATCTCCGGTGAGGCACGGAAGGACCTTGCTTGGTGGGCCGAGGCACTAGCTCATAACCCACAGTGGTCAATAGCCCTCCGAAAATGGAAAATAATCCGTACTTGGTCTGATGCCACAAGTACAAAGGGACTAGGCGCATACTACACTTGCCCGGCACGACCCTACCCACAACCAGACTCAGTGTTGTCCATAGCCCTACCGAGCCCGAGGGTTCACGCAAGAGAGCATATCAATACGGAAGAAATGCCAGCTGCGGAACAGATCTTGCTCTACTGGGGGAAGTCTTGGGAGGGAAAGAGGGTGGTTATGCATACCGACAATCGCGCAGTATCCTACGGGTTAGCAAATGGAACAATACGTGGCGCATCAATGACTGTACTCAGAAGGTGCCTGCTGGTTGCCACAGAATATGACTTGGAGCTCGAGCCGATATGGATTTCCACTAACGAAAATGCTCTTGCTGATGCGCTCTCGCGCTTCGACCATGACAGAGTGACTAACCTAGTACCACAGTTGTTACCCGAAGTCTGCAGCCTCCCCAACCATGGGTTACGGACATACAGCAATCGGGGCTCTCTAGATTAGCAGCCTACTACCTTTGGCGGGGATTGGGACCCTCAACGGGACGCAACTATGACACACCGCGATCCCGGTTCTCAGTATTTTGTTCACTCGCCAACTACCGGCACTCAAAGGGGGGATGCTTCCCGGCTGAGAACACCTGGTTAATAGAGTGGTTATGCTCCATAGCCGGAACAGTTAAAGTGAAAACTTTAAAACTCTATCTCACAGGCATCAAATCATATCAACTCGATTTGGGAATTGACTGCTCAGCTTTCTCAGATGCGCGACTGGTAAGGACTATCCAGGGGATTAAGCGGGATCACTACGAACCTGAACGCCAGACAAGGACCCGGCTCACCCGCCCCAAGCTCCTCTGCATTCTCTCCCACCTCACATCACGAGATTATGACTGCATTACACTTCGGGCTGCGTTTACCCTTGCCTTTGCTGGTTTCCTCAGAGTGGGGGAATTTACTTACCGCGAAGCCGATACACACCTTGGCACTCTCTTCCACAAGTGGTTTATCACCAGAGCTAGTATAAAAATATCTGACAATAGTACTTACATGGAATTAACCCTGCTGGCTTCAAAGACAGACCCCTTCCGGAAAGGGATTAAGCTTACCATAGCAGCAACCCAGGATGAGGGGTGCCCAGTAGAGGCCATGAAACTGTTCCAGGAAAGGGATACCCACAAACCCGCTACAGCCCCACTTTTTTGCGTCGGCCAACACACTAGCAACCAAAGACCTTTCTCACGCGAATACGTCTTATCAAAACTCCAACACCTAGCCCGTATAGCTGGCCTTAACCCAAGGACATAGAACGAACACTCGTTTCGTAGAGGGGCCGCAATCTCAGCTGCCCAGGCTGGTATGTCTGAAGCCGAAATTCTGATCCTCGGCCGGTGGAAATCCGATGCATACAAGTCGTACATCGAATACCCACGCAAGCAGCGGAATGCACTATCAGCAAGGTTCCAGCAGCCCCAGCCACAGGTTCAGGCCCAGTAACCATCCCCATCAGCCTGCCTCCGAAGGGTGGGAGGATGTTACCACCGCACGGCAGGCTAGTTCTCATTGCAGTCCACACACTTGCCTCAAACTGGGATATCGTGGTGGCAACAATCCCCCTGGCAAGGGCAGTGGCATCAGTCCCCAAAGCCTCCGGCAGTGGAACATCATAACCGAGAACAATGTATCATAGGATAGGGTTCCTGTATTTCCTTTCAGCATTGTCTATCATGGGTCTTTTCTTAGAAATTTCTTTTCTTCGGTCATTTACTTTCTTAATACACTCGTCTCTCGCTTTGGAAAATTGGGTTCGGCCACTTGGCCCTTTCTTTTGGTTAATAAGCAAGAATGACACTACTAGTTGAAGTTGTGCGAAGTCTTTACCGTTCCGCTTTCACATATTGGGGCATAATTTCAACACCCCGGCTGTCCAGTATCTCCCTGGGCGTCCCTTGGCATCACCTGCAGTCCTACCACTACCTCCGAAGAGCGCTGTCTCGCCCTATAGGCCAGCCGTCCGAGCCAAAAACGGCCGTCCTGGGATCTGCCTGCTGTGGGCGGTCTCCCTGGCAGTTTCTGCGCAGGGATCCCGGGCCGTTAGGGACACCGAATATCCTCCGTTAGGCCGTCCTGCCGTAAGGGGGTAGTCTGATTTAATCTATCTAGTATAGAGGCATCCAGGCACCCTCTAATCAAATACCAATGAGGTGGGTTATGCTGTGAGAGCATGTGCAAAAAAGGGATATACTGGGAGTACCGGTATCGGCACACACACATGACCGATCAATCCACTGGTACTCTACCGTACAACACCGAGGGCACTCACTATACATACGCTAACAGGATTGTGGAAAAACTTTGCGAGGTTAAATGAGGATTTTTGGGAAAATCGTCCGTTAACAAAATAAACCGTACACAAACCATTGATTGCACCGCAACCCTCCTCATCACCCCGCATTTTCAACACCTCCTAAAGATATTTCTCTAGATTAAGTATTAATTTCTACTATGTATTCTACTATGTATTTAAATTTAATATCTTTTTTTGATTTTCATGACAGTGGGGTTGGCGGGAGAGAACTGTTGTCATGGTCGAAGTTTTTCTTGTTCGTTGATGTAAAGTTAATTTTGTTAAGGAACAATATAGTGGGACCTTGTAAATTTAGGACCTCGTTCCAAAGAGTGCCAAGAGCGCAAGATTCTTAGGGCCCGTTTACCTATAGACGGCCGTCCAGCAACCGGAGACGGTGCCGACCGTTAAGGAAGGTTAGACGGGGGGAGATGTGTAGGGAAAATAGCTGGGTGAGTGTTTACCTAATATACTCTCTACTATGGTTTAGTGTGGAAAATTTGATAAACTAACGTGAGGTGTGCAACCAAGTAGGTTTCAATTCTCAACAGCAGATATTGGACCAACAAACAATGCCTCCTTGCAAACGCAAGATGGCAATTGTGTCTCTGAACTCACACTTGATAATGAGAAAGGTAATTGCTCATTGCACAGGGAAAATAGAGCTGATTGGGAGCTATCCTTGTGATTGCGCCCGTGGCGGGTGAGGCCATTGTGGTGGTGTTGATAGATGGAGGTAGCAAGACGACCTCTTGAGCCACGTCTTGTTTTGACCGTCTAGCAGCCAGAATATAGGACGGTTGAAAAGTAGGTAAACAGTTTTGCCATGTCTATTGGGATCTGATGCTGGTTGGGACACCACCGTCTAGTTTCCCCACCAAAATCTCTAAACTAGACGGATAGGTAAACAGGCCCTTAGTTCATTATGCGAGACTGGGTGGAGAAATTCCTCATAGAGAGGACCGTTTGTAGGAACCCAGGGTGTAAATTCTGAAAGGTTCATTCTTAATAGTAAGGTTTCCAGTATAACGAGTTTTATTATAACGGGGTGCGATTGTATGAAGGCGGAGGGGCATTTTAGGGAACGTCCCGGAATGGTCGATATTCAATACACATTACCGAGGAGCCGGCGTAGGGGGAAGGAACGTCCGAGCAGTCCCAGTACCCACTTTGAGAGGATAGACAGGCCCCAACTCGTTTGTTTGCCTATTTCCTTATGTAACCAGGCGAATGTCTCTCGGCGTACAATAAATTACAGTGTTCCATATTCTAACAACCCCAGCCCGTTGCGCCGATATGCACAGCCACACCCAATGTTCCTATTAATTACTCATATCGCCTCTAGTAGGCTACCGGCAGGTTAAGCGCAAAAGAACTCATCGCTTTCGGTGCTGTGCGGTCGGAAAATTCAGTGAATAAGTTACGGTAGTGGTGACTTTTGCGGCTGATAAGTATGCCCCACCCAAGTTAGCGCCAAGCCAAAGTCCACATTTCCGGAAACCTGCGCAATGCTCAAGTATAAATATTGGTGCTGTCAGAGAACTTTCTCCATAAGCTCCTAACCACCAATCTCTCTACCCCGCTTTTCGCCCTCCTAATTAGGGGGGTGAATACGGGGCTAAATACTATTCTGTATTCCATGATATGAAAAAAAGTCTATATCATATATGTACCAGACAAGCTTATCACAATGACGGATCTGATCATCTGATAAATCACTGATCATCAGATAGGGGTATGCCAGCCCACAAATGTGACTGCCCCTACCATGATACCCACACACACAG